>Ga0315284_10005253_pt1 | contig 18390 bp, 19 predicted proteins | sample YL17G09_16_MG_FD_203696 | JGI IMG/M metagenome (GOLD analysis project Ga0315284, IMG submission 203696) | Sediment microbial communities from Yellowstone Lake, YNP, Wyoming, USA - YL17G09_16 | ecosystem: Environmental > Aquatic > Freshwater > Lake > Sediment | place: USA: Wyoming | collected...
ACGTACGAACTTCTGCGGACCGTAGACCGAGCCGTCGCAGGTTTGACCGAGGGCGACGGATGCACATACGGTGAGGGCGAGGGACATCAGGGTCAGGATGCGGAGATTGCGGGAAGCAAGCATGGTTGTTCCTTCGACGATGAATTTCGGAGCGCAAGTACTCGGTCATAGACCGCTAACGAATTGTATCCGGGAGCAGTGGCAAGGGTGTGACGACCGTCACGCTTCCGCGTTGCGTGTCCGCGTCACGTGTCTACCTATCCTGTAAAGCCATGATTTGTATGGACAATATGGCAGACGGAAGGGATTCACAAGCAGCGCCGCATCCCCGTTCAGAATCTGACGTAGCCATAAATATATGGTGTCAGGGCCGTTTTGTCAATAGGGAATTTTTGACATGTGTGTTTGACATGTGTGTGTGTATTCGGGACGGTGTCGGAAGGTATCCCTACACGCCAATCCCGCCCCACCCGACGTTCTTCCCGTTTGCCCGCGTCTGGATGGCGACGCTCGGCGCGGTATTGTCGAGATTGACGGTCATTGAGGCTCTTGCGCTGTTGCCTGCATTGTCGCGAGCAGTGCCTGTCGCGACGACTCCCCGGCCTTCAGCAAAGCGCCGACCGCAAACGCCGGGATCGAGTCCGGGCAGCCCCGGAGTGTCGACCAAGGGTCTGCGCACAAATATGTTGGGCAGTTGGTCGCTCATGGTGAGCCAGTTTACCCTGAGCCGGCCGAAGGGAACCATGGGCGCTCACCCTTGGATAAGCTCAGGATGATCGGGTCATGTCCAGTCAATTTGACCAGGTTGTTCGTGCGCAGGCTCTACGATACGCAATGGTGCCTGCGGGTGTCAATTGGGATGTGAGACATTCGTGAGCCGGATGGCCCATCATTCCGGTCCATTGCACTCGTCTGGGACTGGACTCCGGGTGTTGTTTCGTAGCCCGATGATTGCGGGGAGTCATCGACGATGGATACGACCCACACATATGTATTTTACGGGGGGTTCGGGGGTCTGCTGCCACCCGGTCTGAGGGGTGCCCCGGCTCGCATGTCCAGGTGCAACAAATCTACACGTGGAGGCCAGCCTGCCCATGGATGTCGTCCATATCATGATAGCAGTCGCGGCTTTTGTGGGGATCTTTCTGGCGTTCCTGGTCATCAGCAAGACCATGAACAATATTGCCAATCAACTGGCAAAGCTTGCGTATCTGCTGGACAAGGACCAGGAGTACCGCCGAGAGTCCTTCGAGATTCAGAGGGTACTCGCGCAGCAAGCCATCGACGAGGCAAAACGTCAGACCACCCGAAGCGATGCCCGGGAAGCTCGCGACGCGCAACGCCAGGCGGCCAAGAAATGACAGGGAAGATCATCGTCGCATCTGCGGCCTCCGGTGCGGGCAAGACAACGCTACTCGACCACGTGAGGGAGTGCTTCCCGCAGGTCGTCTACTCCATCTCTGCAACCACGCGCGCCCCACGTGCCGGCGAGGTGCACGGACAGCACTACTTCTTTCTGTCACGGCAGGACTTTGAGCAGCAGGCAGCTCAGGGCCGGTTTGCCGAGTGGCAGGTTGTGCACGGTAACTATTATGGCACGCCTCGGGGCTTCATCGACGATTCAATTGCCGGCGGGCGACACGTGGTGATGGACATCGACGTGTACGGCAAGAAGAAATTCGATGTGGTGTTTCCTCAGGCCATCGGCATACTGTTGCTGCCGCCCTCCATGGAAGAGCTCGAGCGGCGATTGCGCGGCCGGGGCACCGACAGCGAGGAAGTCATTGCACGGCGTTTGACCAACGCGCGCGACGAAATGGCTTTTGCGCGGGAACACGGCTCCTACCAATACACCATCGTCAACGACGATCTTGACAGGGCGAGAGAAGAGATCGTCGCTACCGTCAAAGAGATCATCGGTGAGTGACGACACTGCCTCCGACGCCCCAGGCTGCGAGACGTTCACCTTCCCGCTGAATGGCACGACCGTGGCCATCGGACGCGATCCCTCGTGTGCGGTCGCGGTGGTGGGTGTGGGAATCTCCCGGATCCATGCACGTATCGTGCTTGATTCCCCCGCGCCCCGGGTTGTTGACGGCGGAAGCGCTGTGGGCACTCTGGTCAACGATCAGTCGGTCCCCACCGCGTTTCTGACGACCGGCGACACACTCTCGCTGGGTGTGGCCGAGTTCACGGTGGCGGTTGCCGGTGGCACACTTCGTCTCGCCCGCACTCGTCGGAGCCGCACGCCCGATCAACTCGATGCGGTGGTGCCTGAGCGCGCACGATCCCTGGTGGGTCGCGACCCGTCGTGCGATATACGCGTGGAGCACCCGCTGGTCTCCCGATTCCACGCCGAACTCCTGCGAGGCGACGACGGAGCATACCGCATTGCCGATGCGGGCAGCACCAATGGTGTGTTTGTCAACGGTCGTGCCGTCCGGGTCGCAACCATTGGCGCCGACGACATTGTGCAGATCGGCCCATACCGGTTCTACCTGGTCAATGGTCGGCTTCACCAGGCCGACGATGCCAACCGGGTCTTGCTGGAAGCTACGGGCTTGGGTGTTCGCGCGCGCGGGGCACACCTGCTGCGCAATATGTCGCTGCGCGTGAATCCGGGCGAGTTCGTGGCCCTGATGGGTCCTTCGGGGTCGGGCAAGACAACCCTTGCCAGCGCCCTGGCCGGTCGCATCTCGCCAAGTGCCGGCACTGTGCTGTACAACGGCCTGCCTTTGCGCACGTTCATGAGTGCGTTCAGTTCGCGCATCGGGTTTGTCTCGCAAGACAATGTGTTGCACAGAGACCTGACCGTGGGGGAGACGTTTCGCGAGCAGAGCACGCTGCGTCTGGCGCGTGACAGCACTCCGCAGGAGCGGTCTGAGCGTGTGCGGGTGACCCTGGAGTTGTTGGGGCTCACGCCGCTGGTGTCGCGGCGCATCGGTCGCCTCTCCGGAGGCGAGGCAAAGCGGGTTCATTTCGGCATCGAACTGCTCTCTTCACCGTCATTTGTATTCCTCGACGAACCACTTGCGGGCCTCGACGCCGGGTTGACAGAACGGTTCATGGAGCTGTTCCGATCGATCAGTCGCAAGGGACATACGGTTCTGGTCACCACGCATACGCTCGAACAGCTCGATCTGTGCGACCGAGTGCTCTTCCTGCACGAGGGCGCGATGCTGTACGACGGGGTTCCTGCACAGATGGCGCAGTCATTCGGAGTTCGCACAGTTGCCGAGGTGTACGCACGTGTCAGGGAGCACGGAGCGGCTGGTCGACCCTCACTCACGGATCTCCGACGTGAAGAGGCGTCAGCGCAGGTCGCCGGTGTGCCTTCGGCACACGCGCGAGTCATTCGATCGCGTTCGGTGTCGGGGATGCGTCAGGTGGCTTTGCTGGTTGCGCGCTACCTCAAACTGTGGGTTCGCGACGGTCGGAATGCACTTTTGTCAACGTTGCAGATTCCGTTGATTGCCCTGTTGCTGGTGGCGGTGTTCGGAGGCGATCGCCAGTTCCTGCCGCCGTCGTTTTACTTCTGCGTGGTCATCTCGGCAATCTGGTGCGGCGGGATAGGCGCCATTCGCGAGATAGCGGGGGAGTGGGGGTGCTTTGACCGCGACTACCGTGCTGGCATGTCGCCCATCGCGTATGTGTTGTCGAAGACGGGCGTCTTCTCGCTGGTCAGCGCGCTGCAGGGCGTATTGTTCGTGGGGTGTCTGGGCTTGTTCTTCGAGAAGTTCCCGACAAACGCAGATGTCGGTGCCCCCATAGTGGCAGCAACCGTGTCCGGTGCCCTGCTGGGTCTGTGCCTCAGCGCAGTGTGCGGCACTGTGGCGCGCGCGGTCACGGCCTTGCCTCTGGCGCTGATTCCGCAGATCCTGTTCTCGGGAGTCCTGTTGCCGTTTGACCAGATGCCGGCATGGGGGCGCGTGCTCTCCCATCTGACAATTTCGAGACCGGCGTTCTCCATTCTGAAGCGGGTTGCGGTCATGGACCAGGCGCTCTGGCAACCTTCAGAGTGGTACGCATTGCTGGCGCTTGCAGTCGGCGCATTTATTTTAGTCGTGGCAGCGGTCGGAGCGCGTCGCGCCTTTCAGCGGTGGTAGGTGCACACAGCGCGGATCATCGGGCGGGGCTCGTTCCTCCGCGCTCTCAAGGAGTATCATGAGCACACGAGACGATCTTGTCAAGCAGGGCCTCTTGCCCGATACCATCGGCACGTACAAGGTGCAGTCGATTCTGGGGCGGGGCGGCATGGGTGTGATCTACAAGGCCATCCAGGAGGGTTTGGACCGCCCGGTTGCGCTCAAGGTGCTCATGCCACTGATGCAGGCAGATGCCGAATCGTCAAAGCGCTTCGAGATCGAGGCCAAGGCCATCTCGATGCTTGAGCACCAGAATATTGTGAGCATCTACGAGTACGGCGAAGCGAACGGCTATCACTTCTTTGCAATGCAGTACGTTGACGGCGAGGACTTGTCCCGCAGAATTGCCGACAAGAAGCACATGGCATTCACCGAGGTTGTCGACATTGCCAAGCAGATGTGCCGGGGTCTGCGCTATGCGCACTCCAAAAGCGTTGTGCACCGCGATATCAAACCTCAGAATGTGCTCATCAACAAGAACGGGACTATCCTGCTGAGCGACTTCGGCATTGCGAAGATATTCTCCTTCTCTGCAATCACCGTTACCGGTATGGCAGTGGGAACTCCGGAGTACATGTCGCCGGAGCAGGCCGAGGGACGCTCGCTGGATGCCCAGACCGACATCTACTCGCTGGGAATCGTCATGTACGAGATGCTGACCAAACGGCCGCCGTTTGTGGGCGACAACGCCGTTGCCATTGCCTACAAGCAGGTGCACGAACTGCCGGCTCCGCCGTCAACGCGCCGCAAAGACATCCCCAAGCGGCTCGAGCTCATCGTGCTCAAGGCGCTCAAGAAGGACAAGAGCGACCGGTACCGAACCGTGGAAGAGATGCTTGAGCACCTCGATTCGGTTGACTTTGACGAGAAGTCCATGTCACCCACGGTCTCATTCATGCCGGGCAAGAGAGACACGGTGTCCGAGAAGGATGGCGCGTCCGACAAACGCATCACCGATCGGCGCAACGGCGACCGTCGCAGAGAAGGCGCTCTGGGAAATCCGTTCTCAGGCGAGTTCTGGGTCGAGCTGGTGGCAACGCAGGGCATTGCGGTGTTTCTCGCTCTGACGGCGCTTGCACTGCTACTGGCGCATGTGCTCACCTCGAAGTGACCTGCCGCGGCGCCTCTCATGGAGCAATCGTGGATTGCGGGCCGTCCCGGTTTTTTGCATCGATAGTGTTGGAAACGAGCTGGAGGACCCGTGGGTACAACCACCGACAGCACCCGCACAAAGGGCTCCAAAGCCGAAGACCAGGCCGTTGAGTACCTCATTGCGCAGGGCTACCGTATTGTCACGCGCAACTACCAGAGCCGCAAGGGAGAGATCGATTGCGTGGCCGAAGATCCTAACGGCACACTTGCCTTTGTCGAAGTAAAATCCTCGATGGGGCCCCGGTTCGGACACCCGTTCCACCGCATTACCCGGGCAAAGCAGAGAACCATTGTGTCAATGGCGCGTCTGTATCTTGCCGAACACCATATCGCGAACAAGCCGTGCCGCTTCGACGCAATTGCCGTGATGGGTACGCGCATCGAGCATCTGAGGAATGCGTTTCTCGGGTGAGGCAGCTACTCGGGCACGTACACTTCGAAGTGATCGGAGTCCACGTGCTCCGGTTGCGCCGCGTGGGGCTCCGGGCGGGCGACTCGTGGCGGGCGGCGTGAGGTGAGTTCGGCCACTTTTTTGTACAGGGCGGCCTCGCGCGGATCGTGACTGGGTGCGGCGCCAGGCCGCGTGTCTGAGGCAATGGATGCGAGTATCACGTGGTCGTTGAGCTTGCGCGCAAGCGTGCGACCCACCTTCTCCCACAACTGCTGCGTGTTGATGGTCTCGCCCTTGCGTTCCCGGAAGCTGTGCATCGCGGCGTCGATCTCCCGATCGATCATCTGTTGCGTGGCCCCGTGCCCCCGCCGGAAGTAGTCGTACAGATCCTGCTTGGTCTTCCAGTGAAACTCGGTGGTTCGCTTCTGAGAGGAGTGTTTCATGATGGTGTCTCCCCGATGGGGTGGTGGGCAGACGCAGCAATGATCGTCCGATATTGCAGCTCACGAGCAATGCTGCAGGCGTGTTCGTGGTCGCGCGCAATGCCGACGATGGTTGACCCCGACCCGCTCATGGTCGAGGCATGGCATCCTTTGTCGAGCAGCTCCAGCTTGATGCGTTGCAGTGCGGGGTATGCGGGGAACACCGACTGCTCGAAGTCATTGTGCATGGAAGCGATAACCCCATCCGCGTCGCTGTTGGCGAATGCGCGCTGCATCTGCTCGGTCTTCGATTGTTGCGAGCCAATGGCCGCATAGTCGATGCCGGCGTACGCGTCTTTGGTGGGAACGCCGAAGCCGGGTAGCACGATCACGAAGTGCAGCGACACTGCGGTCTGGATCGACCGCAGTGTTGCCGTCGCCTCGGTATCGAACGCGGTGCCGCCCACAAAATAGAAGGGGACGTCCATACCAAGTTCCCGCCCGTACTCGATGAGCTGCGACTGGGAGAGTCCCAATGTCCACAGCCTGTTACACATGTCCAGCACTGTCGCCGCGTTTGCGCTGCCGCCGGCCATACCTCCGCACACAGGTATGCTCTTGTGCAGCGTCATGCGCACCCTGGGGCGCACATTGTGCCTCCGCCCGATCATCTCGACTGCCTTCCAGCAGATATTAGTGCTGTCCAAAGGCACTGCCGGGTTGTCGCAACGGATCTCCATCTCCTCCGACTCCTCAAGCACAATGGTGTCATGGAGATTGACCTGATGCTTGACAATGCCCAGCTCGTGGTATCCACTCCGCGGACCATCAGTTAGGCGTTTAATTATGTCAAGCGCAAGTGTGATGCGTGCGTACGATGGCTGAACGATCATGGACACTTTCTCCGAACAACTACCTGCGCGGATCGAAGCAGGGCATGAGCTTTGCCAGGCCCTTTGAGAACTGCAAACAGAACTTGAGAAACACCTCTTTGTCCTGGATGGTGAAACTGCGAGAGCCGAAGAGGTCAAGCGATTTCTTCCCGTACAACGACAGAACCGCCTCCACCCGTCCCTCTTTGCCAAATGACTTGCTGAGGAGGGACTTTGGTGCACCCTCGTCGGACGCGTAGCCGTCTTTGACCAGATCGCGCACGAGAAATGCATCGTCTCCGGGCAGCGTTCTGTCGAAGATGCTCGCGTCGAGCCGCTGCAGCTCGTCAAGCCGGCTCTGATCGTCGATGGTGAACGAGCTGAATAGTTCGAGCTGTTCGGTGGCAGGATTGAGCAGCCAGAAGAGCCCAGCCTCGGCTTCCATGATGAGGCAGGCATTGGGCAGCGAGAAGTTCACCAACTCACGCAAGGCAGTTGCAGAGGCAATGTTGAACGACGCTTCGGACACAGCCACCAGTTTGGTCGACTGGATCTCCAGAAGCCGTTTTTCGTCAAGCTTGTCCAGCTCGGAGGAAACCGCAGCACCCACCTTGGCCATGACCCTGCATTCCTCGTCCAGCTCCGCCTTGTCGGACACAAGATGGAGGAAGAGCAACCCCCTCAATCGACCGCTTGCAGTGACCGGTTGAGCGATGTACCACTTCTTCTGGGTCGACTTCTTGTCGGGAACATTGAGAGAGACCGTCTTGCCGCTCTCGATGACCTTGGTGGCAATTGAGTCGTTGAGCTTGATGCTTTTGCCTTTAAGCAAGTCAATATTGAATGAACTTGACGCATGCACCAGGAACATGTGTGAGTCGTCGATGTACCGATAGTAGTTGCAGATGACCCCGCCAAAGGTGTTGACAACCTTCATGACCAGGAGATTGAACCGCTCCTGCAGGGGATACTTCATGTTGAGAATCTCCTGCACGCCCTGCACCAGCGACATGGAGAATGTGGAGGTCGAGGTGACCTCGAATTCCTTCGATGTCTTGATGACGTCGGCCGTGAACTGGGAGAGATCCTTGACGTACTTGAGATCGTCCTCGTCAAACGTGCGGTCTTTGCGCTTGCTGTTGATGTTGAGTACGCCCACCACCTCGCTGCCGATCACCAGCGGACAGCAGATCGACGACACCAGTTCGGGGCGCTGCGGATCGATCTTCTCGGAGTTGGTGTGCGCCTGCCCGCTGATAAGAAGCGCCTTGCCTGTTCGTGCGACCTTGCCGGCCACTCCCTTGCCGTATTTGATGGTAGCTGATTGCACGACATCAAGATTGAGCCCATCGGCCATCTCGATCTTGAGGAATCGCTTCTTCGCATCGACGAGCATGATGGAGCCGGAGTCGGCTTTGCAGGTGCTGATCGCAACGTGCAGCAGGAGTTTGAGCAGCTCTTCCTTGTTCTTTGACAGCAGAACCGCTTGTTTGACTTCGTGCAGGCTTCGCAGCACGCGTCCGCGGTCGCCCGACCAGTTATCTGTTGACACGCCGCGACTCTCGGGGAGGAAGAGAATGCGCGCACTGAGGCTGCCGATGATGTCTGCACCAGTCGGGGCGCAGCGTCGAAGTTTCTGCAGCACAGCCGGATCGTCGGAGGTGTTGATGATGATGTCGAGACCGGGAAGCTTGCGCAGTTCGGCCAGCTCTTCGATTGCCGGATTGAGAATCCGCAGAACCGAGACCTCCTCGGCATCGAGCAACAGCGCAAGAATTGCCGCGGTTTCGCGGTTGATGCCCACCACCGCAACGTTCTGATTTTTGCGCCGCAGAAGCATCGATGCACCTCTCGCAGAAAGGCAATGAAAGCGTGTTTGACTGTGTAATGGCAAAGATACTATTTGCGCCCCAAAAACGTCCCTTTGGTTGAGCGTCTCCGGGAGAGCCCCGGGTATTCTCATTCCGAGCGTCGATGACTGAAACTATATTGTTTCCATGAATACGAATACAAATGCAGACCTGCGCGACAACCGGCGATTTCCTCGAGTCTCAGTAGACTTTGTGACCGTGGAGGTCTACTCGACCGTTGGTGAGGCCCAGGATCCCGAGATGTGCTTCGTGATCAACGTGTCTGAGGGCGGCATGATGTTTCGTGCCGAAAAGGACTACGAGAGCGGGCAACGGGTTCAGGTGACCTTCTCCGTGTCCAACTCTGCCAACCGCGATGGCGATGCAATGATTCGCACCGATGCCAGGGTCATCCACGTGCGGCCCACCGAGAACTCCAGGTTCTACGGCATCCAATTCACCGGACTGGGATCCGCAGAGCGCGTTGCACTTCGGGAGTATGTGCAGTCGCGTTTGTCGACCGGCTCGGCGACACCGTCCATCTGACATGACTATGCGATTCACACTGTCCGCGACATCTGTGCATCGGTCGTTCCCCTGTGGGGAGCGCTTCCACACCGTGCGTTCCGGCTGGCTCGCATGCGTCCTGCTCGCAACAGCAGTGGTGTTCGCGCAGCCTGCTCAGCATCCGGCACAACAGGCCGAAGGCGGCATCCTTGCGGTACTTCGGTTCAGCAACGGCACCGACGATGCGCGCTTCGACGACTTCCACTTGCTCCTGCGCAAACGCCTCGAGTACGAAATGCTCGTTCCCGGGCTGCCGGTCAAGGCCTGGGGCGCCTCCCACGACCAGTTGAGCGATATCGACAAGGAAGAACTGGCAAAATTCCAATTCACTGTATACGGCTCGTTCGGGCTCGACCTGGCATCTCAGGAAACGGTGCTCACCTTCGCAATTGTTGACAGGAACGACGGCAAAGAGACCGGCAAGAGGATTATGCTGCGCGGCATGAATGTGAACGAGATTGCCGACATTGTGGTCATGAAGGTGAGCAACACTCTTCGCAGCAATATTCTCGGCAAACTGAATGTGACCTCAAGCCCCGCGCGGTGTGAGATTCTTCTGAACGGTGTCTCCACCGGACTTACGCCGAAGGAGTTCTCCTTGGAGCCGGGAAAGTACTGGGTCGAGGTGCGCGGCGAATTTCTCCAGCCCTTCAAGACCGAGGTTGATCTGGCTGCCGGGGCCTCCCGCGACCTCTACGCGCCGCTGGACTTCCGTGGGTATCCAGTTGCGCCTTGGTTGTTCGGGGCTGTTGCCGGCGTCGCATCTACGGCAATAGCGTGGGGTGCGGAATCCCGCTATCATCGCGAGTACAAGGCGCTGTCGCACAATGCATCCACCGACGAGTTCGCGCACAGATTCGAGGCATACCGGTCCGCCAATACCGTGCGGGTGACACTTCAGTGCATCACGACAATACCGTTGACCGGGGCGTCGTTCACATTCGTGATAAATCGGTCGCTCAAGAAGCGGGTGCTCGCCCACCGATGATAGGGGATTCGGGGGCGACGGGTGCGGCCCGAGAGATCGCCCGTCCGCTGAGGCGTGAAGAGGGCAACTCTGGGTGGCGTGCCTTCTATGGACCCGAGTGCGCTGCGATTCCGATCTCATAACTCGTTGATTCATATGCCATTGGGTGGACGATCCGCGACATGGGCGTCCGTACCTCCACAAACATTGAAACAACTGCGAAGTATTCGCGACTATGTATGATGGAAAGCCGCGAGCCCAATCGTATGTCTCTTGAAGACATTGTTCGCAAATGCCTGGAGGGCGACCGGCGAGGCCAGCAAACGCTGTTCACCCACTATCGGTCAAAGGTGACCAATCTGGTGTACCGGTTTCTGGGGCCGCGTTTCGATGTTGACGAGGTGGTGCAGGAGGTCTTTGTCAGTCTCTTTGAAAGTCTCCAGGGGTTCAGAGGACTCTCCTCGCTGGATACCTGGGTGTATCGTTTGTGCATGAAAGTGTGCACCGATCAACTGCGCAAGAAGTACCGCAAGAGGCAGTTGAGCATCGTGCATGTCGAAGGGGGGCCGGAGGAACTGACCGATCCGCGCAGTCCCTCACCGCAGAGCGCGCTCATGGAGCGCAAGGAGCTGCGACAGGAGATCTTCGGAGCGCTTGAGAAATTGACAGTCGAGAAACGTCAGGTGGTTGTTCTGTACGAAATGGACGGCAAGACGCTTGAAGAGATCGCCGATATCGTCCAAGCGCCGGTTGGTACAGTGAAGTCGCGGCTCTTCCACGGCAGAAACGAACTGAAGAGGCATCTGAGGCGGTATGTCGAGTCGTGATCGGTCGACAATGACAGGCGGGAAAGACGGCAGCATCATGGATACACTGACTCAACAGGATCAGAAACAGTCGATCCAGCGCCTCCACACGCTGTTGCAGGGCATTGACGCGCCTGCGAAGAGCGAGGAGCAGTGGGATCGCCTGAGTCAGCGTGTCTTCGGCACGCTCGACGCCCGCAGCGGTGGTGCGCCTCGTCAGTGGCGAATCTCCTTCATGCTTCCGCAGTTGAGCGTGCTGCAACTTTCCGCAGCGGCGTCCACCGTTGCCGCGGTCTTGCTGATTGCGGCTGGTCTCTCGCTGCGGATCTCCGTTGGTCAACCGCTCCCAACCGCCAGCGTCATCCGTTCGCAGGGCGCGGTCGAAGTGTCGTGGGTTGGCAGCGGTCGGGCCGATCCCAACCGTCCCTGGAACTGTGTAGTGCCATCGCTGGGTATCAGCAAAGGCCTGGTTCTGCGCACTCCCCAGGCGGGCGCGGTGACGATCGGGCTTGAGCCCGGCACGGGCATCGAGGTGGGGGAGAACTCCATTGTCGAGATTCGGCAGGTCACCTCAAAGTACATCGCCGTCTTCCTCGAGAAGGGCACGGTCCTTGCCGAGGTGAGTAAGCGCGCGCACGGTCAGAGCTTCAGAATTCTCACACCCAATGCGGAGTGTCGGGTCGTTGGCACCATCTTCAAAGTTGACGTGACGCGTGACTCCCGCGACAATGCGCTCAACACCACACTCAGTGTGATGCGCGGAGAGGTGCGCATGGTCAGGCGCGCGGGCAGCGATGGCGTTTCGGTGGCCGAGGGTCAGTACGCCTCGGTGCGCAATGTCTCGGTCACTGCTGTGCTGCCGCTTGCCGCCTCCGAGCAAACCGATCGGTCGGTCCAGTTGCTCAAGGCAGGTCTGGCTGAATCCGGGCCGCAGCGCAGCAGCGTTATGAGCTTCGCGTCGGAGCCTTCGGGCGCCGAGGTGTTTGTTGACGGAGTGAGTCAGGGCGCCACGCCGCTATCCCTGGCTCAGACGCCGGGCGCGCATCGGGTCTCGATCAGCTATCTCAACTTCGATCCGTGGGATTCACTTGTGACCGTGGGTGTCCGGGCAGCCGCAAACATCGATGTGTCGATGAAACGGTGTGCCGCCCGGTCGAAGGATGCATCCAGCTCCACGCCATCGACTGTGCGTCGTTTGGTCAAGGGCAGCGTTCGGGGTTCGGGGGTTGCCGCGTTGCCTGCCGAACCCGAGCCCGCTGCCGTTGCCGACGCGCCGGAGTTTGTACAGGCCATGGCCCAGATCGAGGGCAAGAAGTACGAAGAGGCCATTGCCGGACTCGCCGAACTTGGCGAGCGCGAGGGACTCTCGGTTGCCGATCGACTCGCGGTGTTGGGGCATGTGGTGACGTGTCTGCGTCATCTGGGCAGGTTCCAGCAGGCTCTGACCGTGCTCGATCGCATGTACGACATGGCTGATACGCCTGTGCGCAAAGACAAGATTCTCTGGGAAACCGTAGTACTCAAGGCCGACAATCTGGCCGACTACCAGGGCGCCGAGATGGATCTTATTGAGTATCTGGTGACACAGCCCCAGGGCATCTGGATCTACGAGGCATACACCAAACTGGCAGAGGTGCAGTACCTGCTCAAGAAGTACAAAGCCGCAGCGCGCACCTACGAGCAGCTCATCGCCGCCTTCCCCGACGAGAGCGATCTGGCAAGTGCCGTGTATGCATTGGCCTACATCGAGCGTCACGATCTGGACGATTGCGAAACGGCCGTGCGGTGGTATACGAGGCTTGTCAAAGACTACGCGTCGAGCGAATACCTCGAAGACGCCACTTTCTGGCGGGCTGAGTGCTACTCACGACTGGGACGCGTGCGCGAGGCCCGCGAGGAGTTCCAGAAGTACTCCGACATGTTCCCCACCGGCCGGTGGAAGCAGGCTGTGGCGGAGCAGATGCGTGGACGATGAGATTGACGCTGCGGAGCGGCGTCGGTCTCATCGGATCTTCCGGCACACGAGGGAATTCCATCACCCATGGTTGACTACCGAAAAACATTCAGCGTGATCGGGGCACTCCTGCTCCTGCTGCCCTCCTGCGCCTACCGAGACAATCCCAACGATCCGCAAAGCCCGTACTACGACAGAACCGCAAACGTATCACGCACCATCGATTCGGCTGCGGTGCATCCCGACACTGTGTGCGTGCGTGACACGGTCGATCTCAATGTCACTGTGTACTACAACACCGGCGACACCTCGACGATCGTGTCCAGCCAATTCTTCCGGACATCCGGCCAGGCGCAAGTGATGGTCTTTACCGATGCTGATAGCGGACAGGTGGCGGCAGTGGCGCCGGTGGCCGTGGTGGCGTGCGATTCGTTGTGAACGGGGGAGGGGATCGGTGGATCCCGAGTATCGAACAGATCCGTGCGAAGATCAACCGTTTGCGGGCGTTCAACGACTATATTTGACATGGACGAAACTGGGGTAGTGCAACCCGTTGCGAAGGAGGGGTGTGATGAGGAAGATACTTGTCGGATTGGTGGTGATTGCGGCGATGTGTGTATCGGGGGCTGCGACGCTGTTCGGGGATGATTTCTCCGGCGGGACGGGCAACTGGGTCAAGATGCCGACACCGGCCAAGCTTGGCTACGGCGTTGCCAGTGGGCAACTGTGGGTGCGGGACTCGAGCACGAATAGTGACGAAATGGGCATGCTCAAACATGATGACATATTCACCAGTTTCACCTATTCCGCAACCATGGGGTCCTTTGGTGGGAGATTTGGCGGCGCAGGAATCCTATTCTGTCAGACTGGGCCGCTCGGAGGTTACTATGTCATACTTGACACGTTGCAGCACCTTACGCTATTCAGAACTTCCTCCACCAGCTCACCCACGTCAGAGAACCTCTGCTACTATCCTTTCTCCTACATTCGTCGAAGTGGCGACAATTCGCTCAAAGTCAACAGACGTGGAACAACCATCACACTCTCCGTGAACGGCAAGCGCGCCGTAAGTGTATCCGACAATACGTTCACCGACGGAAACATCGGCCTTGTTGTCCGCCCGGCGACAACTGCTGTGTTTGACAACGTGCTTGTCACCAGCGATGTTGATTCGGGGGCTGTCAACACCTGCTTCTCAGATGACTTCAGTTCGTCGGCACTGGATGGATGGTACATCTCCGATGCGCGCCTCCGGGTCTCATCTTCGGGAGGAACACTGCATTTCTCGTCGGGAGCCGGGCTCGCAGCGGTCTACACAAACGGGAACTACTCGCAGGCCTCGATGAAGGCAATCGTCACGCGCAACAGCGGCACCGCTGGCAATCCCTACGGCATTGCTTTTGCCTCAGTACAGATAAATGGTACATCCTCGTGGAGGACGGGATACCTCGCATTCGTGATCAATGCCAATCGCAGTTGGGGTATCATAAATCCCGACTCCTCTACCTATGTGATGACCGGCCCTAACAGCAATATTCACGGAACTACCGACACCCTTGAGGTGATCTGCAATGCAGGAACCTACACCTTCATGTGCAATGGACACACCCTCAAGAGCAACTGGGATCCTGGGCATATTTTTGACTTGAATGCGGCCGGGTTCTACGTGTTGGCAGACCTCGACGTCAACGCGGACGACTTCGTCGTGGCCTCGGGCAACTCACCGGTGTGCCCAACCGAGGTCACCCATCGCGACTTCATGCGACACGCAAGATCTGTGGCATTCAGCGGTCCTGCGGCCATCTACGACCTGAAGGGGCGCCAAGTCGCCATCTACGGCGCCATCCGCAGCCACGCCAATCTGCCACAGGGCTCCTACGTGGTTGTCCAGCGCAACCATTCAGGCTGCCTGCAAGCCAGTCGGGTGCTGCTGGACCGATAGTCCTCTCCTTGCGCCGGGTTGGGCGGAGCCGAACACTCCGCCCAACCCGATCTGCTCCCGGTTGTCGCCCCACGTCGCCGCTTCCTCACCAGCCTTCGCATTCGCGCCAACAGTCCATTTTCCGTTCACATCAGCCAGTCTTCTCAGTGTCCGAGACGGGCCGCACGGCCGAAACAAGCACCTTCTGCTGGAATTCCGAATCCAATGTAAACAATTGTTGACGATTGTCTCATCTTTTGGTATATTCTGGTAGTACATGTAACCTTCTGAGGAGACCCTATCCCGTGCAAGGAAGGGGCAATTATGAGTTTCGATGGGGCAAAGATCAGGCTCAAAGCCAAGGAAGCCGGACTATCTCTGACTGCGCTTGCCGACCGGCTTCAGGTTAGCCGACAGGCGGTCAATACGTGGATCGATGGTCGTGTCCCCCGTGGGAAGCACCTGGTCGAGCTTTGCTCGATTCTCGGGCTGAAGCCCGGCGATTTCTTTGAGCCCAACGCCAAGGCCGCGATCTCCGCGCCTTTGCACCGGACGATCATGAAGAAGAAGGTTACCCCGGGGATGACCGAGGCGTCGACCGAGATGGCTGGAGAGTACTTGAACATCTTCCGGCAGGCCCCTGACTTTGCCATGGTTCCTGTGGCTCGGGTGCAGGAACGCAACACCGGAAGCGCTAGGAAACTGGCTGAGTATCTCCGGAAGATGTCAAAGGCCAACGACGATAGGCCCATGGACTACGCGGGCGCGTTCAAGCTCCTCGACGCGCTCAATGTGTACGTGGTACTCCGTCCTTTCCCGCAGGAGATCGTGAAGCAATCCTATGCTTTCTACTCTCGAATCGCGGATCAGAGGGTTGTATTCGTCAATATCGACACCAACGTGCTCGATCTCATCTACTTTCTGCTGCATGAGACGGTACATGCCATTCGAGACGAAGATGCGCTGGCGATCAACACCGAGGCCGAAGAGACCTTCTGCGACAAGGTCGCCATGTTCACGCAGTTCCCCGACTACTACGTTGCGAACGTGGCTACTGCCATCAAGGGCGGCGAACCTTCGCACATCGTCAATTTGCTCAAGAACTACTCGGCAACCAACGGTCATTCGGTGTACGGCCTGTACTATCGGTTGAAGGAGGACGGCTTGTTCCCCGATGGACTCTCGGTCGGTGGAGCTGCGGCCAATCTCAACAAGAGATTCCCTTCTCTGCGGGACGTGCTCTACAAAGACCCCGACCCGCGCTACTTCGTCAGCATGCTGGGCGAGCTGTCGCCCCACTTCATGAGACTGGTGAAGGCGAATCTCCCCGATGCCACGGTTCGCAAGGTTGGGGAGTGGCTCGGACTCGATACCACCATCGACACGAAGACCGTCATCGAAGAAATGGACGCGCAAATGCGAAAGATGTAGGTTTGGACAAGAGGCTAACTTAAGCGCTTCAACGTTTTGTTGAGGTCAACAAGCCGTTTGACATAATCGGAAGACGAAAGGAACGATATCTCATGGAGAAGCAATTGGTTGCACGACTCAATCAGAGCTTCGAAGGCGCGGCATGTCAGCAGGAAGGCGTTGAGTACTGGCTCGTCCGCGATCTTCAGGTTCTTCTCGAATATGGAGAATGGAGGAACTTCCGACCATCACCATAAAGGCCAAGGACCTCGCGACGGAAATCACCAATTTCAACGTGAAGAAGAATGATTTGCAGGGCGAGGTGATCATCACCGATGAGCATGTGAAGAATAACAGCGACGTTCGAGAGTTGCTTGACAAGGGCGGAATAAGACCGGAGGAGTTGCCGCCTGAGGAGGACATCAAGAAACTTGAGCGGCGGGTCAAATCGGAGGACAAGAAAGTCCTGAAAGAAACCCGAGCTCTGAAGCAGAGGAAAAGCATCGCCGAACCAGAACACCAGACATCCGACGCAGATTAACGCACCATGCCCAACGGAAAACAGAAACTCGAACTGACGTCGTGCTTCCACTACAGTTCGAGTCTCGATGATCTGGTGCTCTTCATGGACGAATCGCATCACTACCGGGCGGAACGGGGCATGGAGGTCATCAATGAGCTGAATCCGATCCTCGGGCTTGAGCTTACGGCAACGCCGCAGGTGGAACGGGCAGGATCGGCGATAAAATTCAAAAATGTAGTCTACGAATACTCACTCGCCAAGGCCATCCGTGACGCTTCGGGAGCAGACCATCGGACGCGGGCTGCGGCTGCCCTACGGCAAGCGTACCGGCACTGCGAAGGTTGACAAACTCACCATCGTTGCCCATGATCGTTTTCAGGAGATCATCGAGGAGGCAAACAAGCCCGACTCGATCATCAGAATAGAGGACATCATCGAGATCAACGATGCCGAAATCGGACAGCGCAAGGAAGTGCTGACTTCATTCTCGGCAATTGACCAGTCAATCGCGACGAGTCCAAACGGATCGAGACACTGACGGAACCGGAGGAGAAGAAGAGAGCCCAGGCTGGACTCGAATTGAGAAAGGTGATCGTCGAGACATTGCCTGAACTCAATCGCGACGTGAAGTCAATTGCGGAGTTGACCCGAAGCGAAATCAAGGAAATTGCCATAGGCAAGATCAAGGAGCGCATCCTCGCTCAACCGCAGCAAGACATGTTCGCCGAAGATGTGATGCTGGACATCTCGTCGGTGTACGAGCAGGTGGTTACCGACTACACGCGCCAGATTATCGAAATCCCGCGTATTTCCATGGTGCAGAAGCAGGTGTCCAAGGCGGGCTTCCATGGCTTCGATCTTGACACAGGCAAATTGTCTCTGCAGCCTGTGAAGCCATCTCACTGCCACTCGACCACGTATCAATCACCCGTCGACGGTACGCCATCTCGTGCTCGTGTCGTAGTTTCTCCTCATCGTCAATCGGGCACGACTCGACCGCAGCATTGATCTTCTTGAGCAGCTCCAAGTTCGCGTTCATACCAGTGATATAGCTCTCCTCACTCCCGCCAACTACTCTCCCGACTCCGCACCAGCAGCGCATCTCCAGTACCATCCGGATCCACTCGATCTGTCTGGCTGAACCGTTGGTGGCGGCCTGCCTCCAGAATAAGGGCCCGATCACCGCGTAGTGTCCATGGCTGATGAACGACAATTACACTTACCGGGTGGCGACAATTACACTTGAGGGCTAATATACGACATTTCTCCGCTAGGAGAAAGGGAGTGCGCGCCCCACCAACTCCACCGTCTCCGCGCGGAACCCCGGGCCCCGAGCGTCGCTCCGCGGAGCCCGTCCCGAGCGAAGCGATGGGCCGCCGTAGGCGGAGGGCGGAGCGGAGCGACGCTTGG
>Ga0315284_10005254_pt1 | contig 18390 bp, 16 predicted proteins | sample YL17G09_16_MG_FD_203696 | JGI IMG/M metagenome (GOLD analysis project Ga0315284, IMG submission 203696) | Sediment microbial communities from Yellowstone Lake, YNP, Wyoming, USA - YL17G09_16 | ecosystem: Environmental > Aquatic > Freshwater > Lake > Sediment | place: USA: Wyoming | collected...
CTAAAAAAGTACAATCATCTCAGTTGTATAACGACGGCCGTTACTTCTTCGTGCGACACATAGGAATCTTGAGACCGCGCTATCTCCTGTAATCTCTTCCGATCAAGCAGGTCTTTGATTCCAGACATTGAATAGGCTTGTAGTAAATTTCCTGATAATCTGTTCATGTCAGCGGTTTCTTCGTACTGTATTAGACCGTCCGAAAAAAGAATCATCTTTTCCACTTCTTCCGTAGGGACGATGATTGTTTGCCAGTATTGTTCAACGGTTGGATCTCCGTTAAGTACGGCATAGCCTTTTTCGGTTGGTCTATTGCAGTCCTGATTTCTGCGCTCGGAAAGAATGGGTAAGAATTCATCCCACATCTTTCTGCGATTCCCCTGATTTCTCTTCATGAGTTTCTTGATAGTATTTAAATTATCTGTTACATGCGCGTAAGCCTGATTGTCGGTGGAGTTAATTTCTCCAGACGAAAGAAGCCAGACAGCCAAGCAGTCCCCACCCTGTATAATTTGTATTATTTCTTGCTCTATTTTTGCGAAGACAAAACTCGCACCCGCAAGAAGACCAGGATTATCATTATAAATACCATATTGTGCCTGGGTCAAGCGGATTTTATCGTTTGCGAGCAAGAGGAGTTGGTCGAGAGGTACTAGGGGGTGGGCGGAATAAAAGACGGATTGAATTTGTCTCCGTACCATTTCACCACCACTCAATCCATTAAAAAGAATTTTTGGATTGGTTGGACTATAGGGAGGGCTGAAACCATCAACTACTCCGAAGAAAGGTTCATTGATAATGAAACCATCTTCTTGGTCAACTGCGGTTCCTTGACTGTACAATGCTAACACCGTTTTTAGGGCCAATTTCACACCTCTGAGAATTTCATATATGCAATTTGTAATGGGCGGTTGCTTCTTCGGCAACGATAATAAATATTTTAACAGAATTATTATAATTGTCAATGCTTCCAAAAAGATTGAATTTTTATCAAATTTCAATATAATATATCTATGAGAAAAATAAGTTACGCTGAAGCCATTAGAGAGGCTACGGATCAGATGATGGTTCAAGACAGCCACGTTTTTCTTATTGGTCAAGGCGTAACCAGCCCTTGGTATGTTGGCAATACCACCAATGGTCTGCTTGAGAAGTTTGGGGAAACAAGGGTAATTGATACGCCGGTTTCCGAATTGGCTATGAGCGGAGTAGCAGTTGGTTCTGCTGCCACGGGACTCAGGCCGGTTTTAGTCTTTCCCAGGATGGATTTTATGTATCTGGCCATGGATCAGCTAATCAATCAGGCAGCCAATTGGTATTATATGACTGGCGGAAAAGTCAGCGTTCCTTTAACTATCAGAGCTATTATTAACAGGGGAGGAGAACAAGCAGCCCAGCATTCTCAAGCGCTTCAGGCAATATTTAGCCATATTCCAGGATTAAAGGTTGTTTTACCGGCAAGTCCATATGATGCCAAAGGGCTTTTAATATCAAGCATCAAAGACGGCAATCCGGTTGTCTATATTGACGACCGTTGGTTATATGAAGAGCAGGAAGATGTTCCAGAAGAGATTTATTCTGTTCCCATTGGTAAAGGAAAAATTAAAAGAGAGGGTAAAGACATTACTATTGCTGCTTTTTCATATTTGGTTAAAGAGGCTTTAAAAGCAGCTGAAGAATTAAGCAAAGAAGGTATTGAATGCGAGGTTATTGATCTTCGTTCAGCTAAACCGTTTGACGAAGAATTGTTAATTGAATCAGTGAAAAAGACCAATAGACTGGTTGTTGCTGATTCAGGTTGGGAAACTGGCGGAGTTGCTGCTCAAATTGCTTCTAGAATCTACAGCAAGCTTTTAAAGGATTTAAAGGCTGCTATTGAAATAGTAGCCTTACCTGATGTTCCGGCGCCAGCCAGTTCTAGTTTGGAAAAAGGATTCTATCCTAGAAAAGATGATATTATTAAAGCAGTTAGAAAAACACTAAAATGAACTTTAAGGTTCCTTTTGTAAACTATCCCTTGCAGTATCATAATCTAGAGAAAGAGATTGATGCAGCCATTAAGAGCGTTTTAAACAGGGGAGATTTGATATTGCGTTCTGATGTTGAGGAATTTGAGAAAAGCCTTGCCCAGTTTTTAGGAGTTAAGCATTTCTTGAGTCTTAATTCTGGAACCGATGCTTTAATCTTTGGATTAAAAGCCGCTGGAATTGGGCCAGGCGATGAAGTAATTACTGTTTCTCATACATTTGTTGCTTCGATATCAAGCATTGTTCATTGTGGAGCCAAGCCCATTTTGGTTGAGGTCGGAAAAGACTTTGAAATGGATATAGAAAAAGTTGAGGCTGCAATTACTCCCAAGACGAAGGCTGTCCTGGCTGTTCATCTTAATGGCAGGATGTGCGATATGGATATGCTAATGGAGCTTGTAAAAAGGCATAACCTGATTTTGATTGAAGACGCTGCCCAGGCTCTGGGAGCAAAGTATAATGACAAGATGGCCGGCACTTTTGGCTTGGCCGGTTGCTTCAGTTTTTATCCAGCTAAGATTTTAGGCGCTGCTGGCGATGGAGGAGGAATTTGCACTGATGATGATAATCTTAATGAAAAGATCCGTCTTTTTAGGGATCACGGACAAAAAACCAAGACCGAGATCCTTTGTTACGGTTGGACCGCCAGACTGGATAATCTCCAGGCAGCTATTTTAAACGTTAAACTGAAATATTTGCCCGACTGGTTAAAAAGAAGAAGAGAAATTGCTTCGATATATCAAAAAGGATTAGAAGGTGTTTTGGGAATAGAGTTGCCTCCGGGTCCTGATTCTGATCCTAAAAGATTTGATGTTTTTCAAAATTATGTTTTAAAGGCGGAAAGAAGAGACGAACTGTTTTCTTTTCTTAAAGAAAAGGGAATTGAGACTCTGATTAAAGATCCGATTGCTGTTCATCACCATGTCGGGCTCGGTCTTTCCAGTTTTAATCTTCCCTTTACCGAAGAGCTAGCCAAGAAGGTGATTTCTCTTCCCATATATCCGGAACTGACTAATGATCAGGCTGATTACGTAATTTCCTGTGTAAAGGATTTCTATTTAAATGGTAAAAATTAGGAACTATTTCAAAAGAATACTTATTGATAAAAGAAGACTGTTAAGAATTGCCTTCTTTTTGTTTTTTGATCTCTTTTTCATTGCTCTGTCAATTTCTTTGGCCTTTGTTTTAAGGTTTGAGGCTAAAATACCGCATCAGCATATCCAGAATATCTTTGGAATGATTATCTTAGCTTTACTGATACTGCCCCCGGTGTTCAATTATTTCAAGCTGTATTCTTTTTCCTGGACCTATGTCAGTGCCTCGGAATTGATTTCTCTGATTCAGGCAAGCACTTTGGGATTTGCAATTCTGGCCAGTGCCATGTTTGTTTTAAAAGACCAGCCCTATTTAAGCGGTTTTCCCCGCTCCATTCTTTTTATCAGCTATTTCTTGGTCATCCTGTTTACGGGAGCAGTTCGTTTTGCCAAAAGAATATATATTCAGTTTTTCCATAACGTCGGCCAGGGTGAGAAAGAAAGAACGTTGATTGTCGGTGCCGGTGATGTCGGCGAGCAGATTATCAGGAGTATTTCCGCTTTTAAATTTAGTCCCTATCTACCAGTAGGCTTTATTGATGACAGTTCCAACAAAAAAGGGATATCGATCCACGGATTAAGAGTATTAGGCAAGATTGATGACATCCCTTCGGTAGCCAAAAAAGAAAACGTGGAGGGATTAATAATTGCCATTTCTTCAGCTAGTTCCTCGACCATTAAAAGAGCGGTGGAGATGGGCAGAAAGGCTGGCATTAAGAAAATTAAGGTTGTTCCTTCAATGCATGAATTGATTGATGGAAAAATTGGCATTGCTAATTTAAGGGAAGTTCAGGTAAATGATTTGCTGGGCAGAGAACCGATTTCGTTGGACCAAAGCCTAATTGACCATTTCATCAAAGAAAAGAAAGTTTTAATTACCGGAGGTGCAGGATCAATTGGCTCGGAGCTTTGCCGCCAGGTGGCAAAATTCAATCCTTTAAGTCTCTTAATTCTTGATCAAGACGAGACAGGCATTTTCAATATCGTTGAAGAGTTAAAAGAAAGCTATGCTAAACTAAATATCGCATCCCTGGTTGCTGATATTCAGGACAAAGCAAAGATTAGGGAGATATTTAAGGAGTTTTCTCCCCAGGTTGTTTTTCACGCCGCTGCCTACAAGCACGTTCCTTTAATGGAGGAAAATCCAGATGAGGCGGTAAAGAATAATATTTTTGGCACCAAGACAGTGGCTGAACTGGCTCGAGAGAATAGGGTGGAAAAATTCATTTTCATTTCCACTGATAAAGCGGTCAATCCCAAGTCAGTTATGGGAGCAACAAAAAGGGTGGGAGAGATGATCTGCCAGATTCTAAATCAAAAGGGTCCTACTAAATTCATTTCCGTAAGATTTGGTAATGTGCTTGATAGTAGGGGCAGCGTCATCCCTGTTTTTAAAGAGCAGATCAAAAGAGGGGGACCGGTTAAAATCACTCATCCGGGCATGAGAAGATATTTCATGACAACTCCGGAAGCCTGCCTTTTGGTGATGCAAGCCAGTGCTATGGGACTGGGCGGGGAGGTTTTTATTCTTGACATGGGTCGTCCAGTAAAGATAATAGATTTAGCCAAAGAATTGATTAAGCTTTCAGGGCTGGAGCCTGACAAAGATATTGCGATTGTTTTTACCAAACCCAGGCCGGGAGAAAAGCTTTTCGAGGAAATGCTAACTGCTGAAGAAGGAACAATTGCCACCCAGAATGAAAAGATCTTCATTGCCAGGCTCTCAGAAGTTAAAGAGGGCAAGCTGAGTGCTGGTCTGGAAAGATTAAAAACAGCAGCCTATAATCTGGACAAAGAAACAATAATCGAAACATTAAAGAAAGTTGTTCCCAATTATGAATAAAGAAAAAATATACTTCACAGTAATTGAATGGTGTACCTATTTAAGCTTATTCACTCCTTTGGTTTTTCTTAAGAATTTCTTTTTTCCTTTTGTCGTGCCCAAAACGATCTTTTTCAGGATCATTGTTGACATAATGTTTATTGCCTATGTCTTACTGGTTACTTCCAACAAAAAGTATCTTCCTAGGATCAACGCCTTAACTGTTTCTATTGCCGTTTTTTTAATTGTTGCTATTCTGACTTCCATTACCGGCGTAAACATTGTCAGGAGTTTCTGGAGTACTTTTGAAAGAATGACGGGACTAATTACGTTTTTCCACCTTTTTGTCTATTTCATCATATTAAGCAGCGTATTTACCGAGAAGAAGCAATGGGAAAAGATTCTAACTGTTTCAATTTTTGTTGGGATAGCTATTTTTCTTTACGCAGTAACCACTACTGAAGCAATTACCAGAGGAGGGGGGACTGTAGGCAACACGTCTTTTTTTGCCGGTTACCTGCTTTTTAATATATTCTTTGCCCTGGTCTTATTTCTGACTAAAGACGGAAATGAAAAGGTTTTGTATTTCATTCTTCTGGCTGCTAGCTTGGCCGGTCTTTTCATTTCTAAAGAACCCTGCCGTGGTGCAATAGCAGCTCTTATTATCGGTTTGGCTTTTATGGCTTTTTGCTATATGGTCTATCTTTTATATTATTCGCAGAATCCCAATCGAAAGATAATGGCAGTATTTATTCCGCTTTTAATCGTCATTGTCGGCCTAGGTCTGTTACAGTTGGATTTTTTTAAGGATAAAATAACTGAAACTATTCAATCCGGCAGCATCCAGTCCAGATTAATAGTCTGGAAAATGGGTTGGAATGCTTGGCAAGAGAAACTGTGGTTGGGCTGGGGTCAGGAAAACTTCAACGTTGCTTTTTCTAAATACTTTGATCCGACTCTGCCCTTGACCAAAGATCTTTGGTACGACCGCGTGCACAATATTGTTTTAGATGTGGGGGTGACTTCTGGAATTATTGGCTTGTTAAGCTATTTGGGAATGTTCTTTGTTTCTTTTTTCAGCCTGTTTAGGATCGTTCCCAAAATAGCGATTAAAAAAAATGTCTTTTTCCCCTTAGGTATGATGGCTCTTTTGATCGTCTATTTTGCTCAAAATATCTGGGTTTTCGATATGATATCAAGCTATATGTCGCTCTTTCTGGCCTTTTCCTTTATCAACTTTTTGGTTTTACCGCCTAGAAAAGAAGAGCCAGAAACCGAGACCCAGGAAAAGCCCGGAACCTTGCGGTCAGCTCTTGCCGGTGTGCTTATCATTATCGGTATCATTACGATCTATACTGGTAATGTTAAAGTGGCTCAGGCTTCAAATTACGCTGTTAAAGGGCTTTATTTTGAATTAAAAGATTCTTACGATTATTTCCAGAAAGCAATGGCTTCTTCTCCTGTGTCTACTTTTGAAGTGCCTGAACAGATTCTTAACAAATTCCTTTCTTACATTGGACAGGTAAAGCCGGAACAGCAGGAGCTTTTGAAAGAAGCCCTTAATTTCTCTGAAACAACCATGAGAAAATGCATTACCGATAATCCAAATGATTTTAGATCCAAATTGTTCTTAGGAAAATACTACCTTAATGCCTATTCTGTTGAGAGGAATCCCAAATATTTAGAGCAGGCAGAGGAATTACTGTTTCAGGCCAAAGATTTAAGCCCGGTTAACCAGCAGGTTCATTGGTATTTGGGCCAGTTAAGAATCTATCAGCAAAAACCTGATGAGGCAATTGCTTATTTCAAGAAGGCAATAGAATTAGAGCCAAGACTTGGTGATTCCTATTGGTATTTAATAAATGCCTATAACCTGATAAATAGGAATGATTTGGCAGCGCAAGAGCTAGAAAATATGGACAAATTACAGGAAACCTATCCTAACGGTTATCGTGACTGGAAGTCAGATATTAATGATGTATATATAGTTATCAGGATTTATACTGCTTTGGGCGACAAGAATAAGATGCTCTATGCATATGAGCTAGCCAGAGACTTAACTCCGAAGGAACCGACTGTTTGGTCCAGCTTGGCTGATCTTTATGCTGCTTTGGGAAGAAAAGAAGAAGCCAGAGAAGCTGCCCTTAAGTTTATGGAGCTTGATCCCAGTTCAGCAACCAGGACCCAGAACTTCTTGAAATCCATCGGATACTAATAGCTATTGACAAATTAGATCTAATCTGTTAATATTGAGTCAGTGAGTGTTCCGCAAGGAACTTCTCTAAGTCGACAGCAAGCCTTCCTCGAGTAAGGCTTGTTGTTTTAAACCAAAGGACGGATGAGTTAACTCCAAACTAAGTCTTTAGTGAGTGCTACCATCCGTCCAATTCCATTTTAGGACTTGTACAAAAATATTCAAGTATTATGATACAATTGATTAATATTTGATCATGGAGATTGAGAAAAACATTGATTTAAGCCAATACACTACTTTTAAGATCGGCGGCAGGGCCAAGTACTTTTGTATTGCCAGAAACCAAAAAGAACTAATTGATGCAGTTGGTTTTGCCAAAAGGAAGAGACTACCTTTTTCAGTTATTGGCAATGGCAGCAATGTCTTGATTTCTGATAAAGGATATAAAGGTTTAATTATCAAAATGCAGAATCAAGACGTCGGTCTTTTGAAGCCAACTCTGGTTAAAGCTGATGCCGGAGTGATGCTGGGTAAGCTATTAAACTTCAGTTTGGAAAACAGTCTAACTGGTTTAGAATGGGTTGCTGGAATTCCAGGAACAGCAGGAGGTGCGGTTTTCGGCAATGCCGGTGCCCTTGGTCAGTCCATTAAAGACAGCTTAACAGAGGTTGATGTTTTAGATACCAATAATCTAAAAATCAAAACGATCAAGAATAAAGACCTTAAATTTGGTTATCGGGACAGTATTTTGAAAAAAAAGAAAAACCTTATTGTTTTTTCTTGTTCATTTCGATTAAGAAAAGGAGAAAAAGAAAAAATCAGGGCAAAAATCAGAAAAAATTTAAAAGAAAGAAAAGAAAGACAACCCCTTTTTCCTTCAGCCGGGTCCGTGTTTAAAAACCCGATTGGTTTTTCTGCCGGGGAATTAATTGAAAAGGCTGGATTAAAGGGAAAAAGAATTGGCGGAGCGGAAATTTCCTTAAAGCATGCCAATTTCATCATTAATGTTGGCAGGGCCAAGGAAAAAGACGTAAAAAAACTCATTAATTTTGTAAAAAAACAAGTGAAAAATAAATTTGGATTGGTTTTGGAGGAAGAAATCCAGTTTTTTTAGTTTTCCACAATTGACAAATACTCTCAACGTGAAAAAATAAATTAAGAAGATGCTTTTAATTAGACTTTTAAATTTCTGCAAATAGCGGTCGACTATTTGAGGCAATATTTAAAAATCCAAAAATACATATAATGGCAAAGAAAAAAGCAAAAAAAAGGAAAGCGTCCAAAAAGAAAGCAAAAAAAAGGAAGAGGAGATAATCTTTCTGAAATAACCCCCCATTAATTTTAAACTATTCCAGTTTAGAAATGGTGGGGGGTTGTTTTTTTATGCAAAAATGTTAAAAAGTATACAATGTCAATTTTAAACAAAATCTTTGGGGATGCCAATGAGAAATATCTCAAAGGATTAAGTTCTCATATTGAAAAGATTAATTCTTTAGAGCCTGAACTGGAAAAACTCTCAAACGATCAATTAAAAGAAAAGAGTTTAAAGCTCAGAGAGGAAGTCAGGCAAGGCCAAAATCTGGATCATATCCTAGCCGAAGCCTTTGCCTTGGTCAGGGAAGCGGCTAAAAGAAACCTCAATCAGCGTCATTTTGATGTTCAGCTAATTGGCGGAATAGTGTTGCATCAGGGAAAAATAGCTGAAATGAAAACAGGAGAGGGAAAAACCTTAACCTCTACCCTGCCTTTGTATTTAAACGCTCTAGAAGGAAAGGGAACTCATTTGGTTACGGTCAATGATTACTTGGCTAAAAGAGATGCTGTTTGGATGGGGCAGATCTATTACGCACTCGGGCTTTCGGTTGGATGCTTAGTGCATGACGGTGCCTATTTATATGACCCTGATTATCAAAAGGAATCTGAAAACAAAGAAGCTCAGTCTGAAGACGGAAATCGAGACAAAAGCCGGGATCTGGTCGGCGGGTTCAAAGTAATTGAAAGCTACTTGAAGCCGGTTTCAAGAAAAGAAGCCTATTTAGCTGATATTACTTACGGGACCAATAATGAGTTTGGCTTTGACTACTTAAGAGACAATATGGCCTATGACCTAAGCCAGCAAGTCCAACGAGGATACAATTATGCGATCGTTGATGAGGTTGATTCGATTTTAATTGATGAAGCCAGGACTCCTCTGATTATCTCTACTCCAGATGTTGAGAGTTCAAAATGGTATCAGGAGTTTGCCAGGATCATTCCTAAGCTTGATCCTAAAGCTGATTACGAGATTGATGAAAAGTTGAGAACAGCGACTCTTACAGAAAGCGGAATTAACAAGATTGAAAAGATTCTAGGCATGGGCAATATCTATGAGCAAAGAGGGATTAAATACCTGCATCATCTGGAGCAGTCCTTAAAAGCCGAAGTGCTTTTTAAAATAGACAAGGATTACGTGGTTAAGAACGGTGAGGTGATAATTGTTGATGAATTTACCGGCCGGTTGATGCCAGGAAGAAGATGGTCAGGCGGACTTCATCAGGCAATTGAGGCAAAAGAAAGAGTCAGGGTCCAGCCCGAGTCCTTGACTTTAGCCTCAATTACATTCCAGAACTATTTCAGGATGTATAAAAAGCTGGCAGGCATGACCGGTACAGCCCTAACTTCTGCCGAGGAATTTGATAAAGTGTACAAATTAGAAGTGATATCAGTACCTACCAATAAACCAATGGTTAGGCAAGACCTGCAAGACAAAGTTTTAAAGAATGAAGAAGGCAAGTTTATTGCTGTGATCAATGAAATAAAGGAAAGGAATAAAAAAGGCCAGCCGGTTTTAGTCGGCACCACCTCAATTGAAAAGAATGAATATTTAGGAAAGCTTTTGGATCGGGAAGGCATCAAACACCGGATTCTAAATGCCAAGCAGCATGAAAAAGAAGCAGAAATAATTGCCCAGGCTGGTCATTTGGGCCAGGTGACCATTGCTACCAACATGGCTGGCAGAGGAGTAGATATTATTCTAGGAGGCAATCCTCCTGATTTAAAAGAGGCTGAACAGGTGAAAGAGGCGGGCGGTTTGCATGTGATTGGAACGGAAAGGCATGAGGCCAGAAGAATTGATAACCAGTTAAGAGGACGTTCCGGCCGGCAGGGTGACCCCGGTTCTTCTCAGTTCTTTGTTTCTTTAGAAGATGATTTGATGAGGATTTTTGGGGGAGAAAGGATCCAGTCTTTAATGATCATGCTAAAGATGCCTGATGATCAGCCCATTGAAGCCAACATGGTTTCTGGCGCCATTGAGTCTTCCCAGTCAAAGATCGAAGGCTTCAATTTCGATTTGAGAAATCATGTTTTGGAATACGACGATGTCATGAATAAGCACAGAGAGGTGATTTACAAGAAAAGAAGGGAGATACTGGAAAAATCCCAAGTTACTGATCCTGATTCTTTGGATAGCTTAAAGTCACATATTATTGAGCTGGTCAAAAAGAATGGATATACTTTGGAAGACTTTCAAAAGAAAGAGCAGGAAACAGGTAAGGAGAATATGCGCCAGATAGAAAAGATAATCAGCTTGAGGGTTTTGGATGTTTTTTGGATGGAGCATTTGGAAAACATGGAATATTTAAGGGAATCGGTTAAATTAAGGGCTTACGGCCATCTTGATCCTTTGGTTGAGTACAAGAGCGAAGGACATAAGATGTTTCAGGACCTTTTAAAAACAATTGAAGCAACTACTGCTCATACAATCATGAAAGTAGGGGTATCAGAAAAACCCATGCCGGCCATTAAACAAGAGCAGCAGTCTGTTCCTGTCCAAAGCGGTAAAGCCAAGCCCGGCAGAAACGATCCTTGTCCCTGCGGTTCGGGGAAGAAGTATAAAAAGTGTCATGGGGCGTGACATCATTTGAAATTCCGTCGCTCGCCCCAGATGAAAATAAGTCTTCACCTGTAGGTTCACTAGGAATTATAAAAGTGTCATGGAAAGTGAGGAATTAATTATGAAAACTCGAAAGACTATAATTAGACTTGTTAATGTTAAGAAATATGGGTTTGTTACCGAACCTCGGTATTATTTTTTCGGCTGGTCGAAATTCTCAAAGGTGCTGGTTCGTAAATCGGTTTTGACGAGATTAATCAAGGCCAGAAAATTTTTACCTAAATGTTATAATTTTAAAATCTGGGACGGCCAGCGGTCGCGCGCGGTTCAGTTAAAAATGATCGACAGTTTTCGTCGCCGTTTTCACAGTCAATATCCGAAATTGTCTTTAAAGAAAATCGAAGAATTAGTTTATCAATTCGCTGCCAAACCGCTGATTAAAGTTGAGAGAATGGATACGCATCGTAACGGCGGTTCGGTTGATTTGACGATTGTTAACGCGAAAGGAGAGGAATTGTTTATGGGCACTGATCATGATGATTTGACCGAAAAAGCAGCCACTGATTATTATGAAAACAAAAAGAAAAAGAAATTGAATGCCGCGGAGAAAGAAGCAAGGAAAAATCGCCGTTTATTGAAGAGAATAATGATAAAAGTCGGATTTATTAATTATCAGCGTGAATGGTGGCACTGGAGTTATGATAAATAATCCCTGCGGACGGTAATTATAAAACAAAAAATGTCATGGGGCGTAGGAATATGAAGTACCTAAAAGACCAACAAGAAAAAGAGGCTACACAATGGATGAGAAAGGCGACTGAAGTTGCCGAAAAGGCTTTGTGCTTTCAGGCAAAATGCGGAACAGTAATCGTTAAAGAAGGAGAGATAATTGGTCAAGGTTATAACGCTCCTCCGTTGGATAAAGAAGAAAATCGGACATGTGATAAAGACTTTAGTCCTGGCAAACTGAAATATGACAGGACATGTTGCATGCATGCGGAGTGGCGAGCAATTGCTGATGCGCTGAAAAGAAACCCAAAAAAGCTAAAAGGATCAAAGCTTTACTTCACGAGAGTTAATAGGAACGGAAAGATTAAGAAATCAGGTAAACCATATTGCACAGTATGCAGTCGCATGGCATTAGACGCAGGTATCGATAAATTCGTTCTGTGGCACGAAGATGGAATCTGTGAGTATCCAACGGATGAATATAACCGACTGTCATACCAATACATTCCTGCGGAATAAGAAATAAATTTAAGCAGTGCCATGGGAAGTAGGAATTAAAAATATGAGCCAATCCAATCACGTAAAAATTGTAGTATTTGTTCCAGAATCACACGCAGACGCAATTCGTGAAGCTATGGGTAAGGCTGGGACGGGAAAAATCGGCAACTACACTTACTGCAGTTTTTCCTCAAAAGGTATTGGGCGATTCAAACCCGAAGAAGGTGCGCATCCAACAATAGGCGAGGTTGGTAAATTGGAATCGGTTCAAGAAGAGCGGATAGAGGTCGTATGCAGTCGCAATCTTTTGGAAGATATTATTGCGGCAATGAAGAAAGTGCATCCTTACGAGGAAATTGCATTTGATATATATCCGTTAGAAGAATTTTAATTCGTGCGGACTAACGAATAAGATAAAGAAGTACCATGGAAGATAATAATATGATTAGAATCAAATTTTTCAATTCAATAATGGAAGCAGAATTAGCCAATAATTTATTGAAAGAACACGGAATTAGAGGTATGGTGCAGAAAAGAGGTGTGGAGTATCCAGGAGACCGGGGTGATAATTATGGTGCAGACTTGTTTGTTGATGAAAAAGACACTGAAAAGGCAAATGAAATATTAGATGATATTGAATGACTGATAAATAAAAAATCCTGCGACAAGCAAAAAAACAATAAATTGAAATTATGGATAACCAAAACCAATATCTTCACGAAGTGGCAATCACGGCCATTATAGTAAAAGATGGCAAGTATCTGATTACCAGAAGGTCTCCGAATAAAAGGAGGTTCCCTGGTATGTGGACTGTGCCTGGTGGAAAGATGGAAACCAGCGACTATCTGAAATTGCCAAAAGACACAGAACATTACTGGTACAATGTCCTTGAAAGGACCTTAAGAAGAGAGATTAAAGAGGAGGTAGGGATTGATATAGATAATATTGAGTATGTCACAAGCTTGGCAACAGTTCATGCCGACGGCAGTCCGTCATTGGTGATTTCTTGCATGGCCGATTATGTTAGTGGGGATGTGAAGCTTAAAGAAGATGAATCTGATCAATACGCCTGGATAGGCCTTGAAGAGGCAAAGAATTATGAGCTTCTTGACGGAATATATGACGAATTGGTTATGGTTGAAAACCAGAAGAAGGGGAAAAAGTATGAGTGGCAGAGATTTACTTAATGTCTGAAGATATCAATTGAATTGTTTCGCATATTGTGTTATAATAATTCATACCCCGTTATTAGGGGACTAAATTTTTTAACTTGGCATGCAGAAGAAAAACACTTACTTAACCCTAGGTTTTATCGCTGTCTTGGTTATTCTGACCGGTAATTTAGTTTACCCTTTTTTGAATTTGCCGATTCTTCCTCAGATTCCTTTTAAATTGGGACTGGATTTACAGGGAGGCACCCATCTTATATATGAAGCTGATCTTTCTAATATAGAGGAAAAAGACAGGGGTCAATCCATGGACGGCTTAAGGGACGTGATTGAAAGAAGGGTTAATTTATTCGGTGTGGAAGAGCCAATAATTCAGGTTGAAGGTAAAAGATTGATTGTAGAACTGGCTGGAGTAGTTAATCCGGCTGAAGCAATAGAGCAAATTGGTATGACTCCGTTTCTTGAGTTTAAAGAATTAAGGTCAGATGAAATAGTTAAAAAGATTGAAGACAAAAGAAAAGAATTGCAAGGCAAGTCTGAAGAAGAAATTCAAAAGATCCAAGACTGGCAAATTGCCTATGAAGATCCCTTCCAGTCAACTCCTTTAACCGGTAAATATCTTGAAAAGGCTACATTGACGTTTGATCAAACAACCCATAAGCCCATCATTCTTCTTCAATTTAACGATGAAGGAGCCAAGCTTTTTGAAGAACTTACGGGCCGTAACATTGGCAAACCCTTAGCGGTCTACTTAGACTATCAAATGACTCAGGCACCAGTGGTACAAGATAAGATTTCCGGCGGGAAAGCTCAGATTACTGGTGATTTTGCTGTTGAAGACGCTAAGAAAAGGGTCAAAGAATTAAATGCCGGAGCCCTACCTGTTCCAATCAATTTAATTTCCCAGCAGTCAGTCGGACCAACCCTTGGAGCCATGTCTTTGGAAAAATCATTAAGAGCTGGAATAATTGGATTTATTGCTATTGTCATCTTCATGATTCTTTTTTATCGCTTGCCTGGTTTCCTTGCTTCTATTGCTTTGGTAATCTACGTTGTTTTGGTTCTGACTTTGTTTAAACTTATTCCAGTAACGCTTACCTTGGCTGGTATTGCCGGTTTTCTTTTGTCCATCGGTATGGCTGTTGACGCTAACATTTTAATCTTTTCCAGAATGAGAGAGGAAAGAGCTTTAGGCAAGAATTTCAATACCTCTGTTGAAGAAGGATTTAACAGGGCCTGGCCTTCAATCAGAGATAGCAATCTTAATACTCTGATCGTTTCCATAATCCTGTTTGGTTTTGCCACCAGCTTTATCAAAGGATTTGCCTTAACCTTGAGCCTGGGAGTTTTGGTCAGTATATTCTCAGCAATTTTTATCACCAGAACCTTCTTAAGGTGCTTTGTGGGCACAGGATTTGAGAAAATTAATTGGCTTTGGAAATAGAAATATATGAAGATTCAATTTATTAAATATCGCAGAGTATCTTACATCTTTTCCGTTATATTAATGGTTGTAAGCTTGATCTGCCTTTTCGCATATAATTTAAAGCCGGGCATTGATTTGATCGGAGGAAGCATTATGGAACTGGATTTCAAGGATTCAAGGCCTTCTAACCAAGAGATTGAAGAAAAATTGGCTAGATTCAATCTGGGAGAAGTGGTTGTCCAGCCGATTGGAGAGAAAGGAGTGATAATCAGAACAGTGTCTATCAACGAGGAAACTCATCAGGAGATATTAAAGGAATTAGTAGGTGCAGAGGAGTTGCATTTTGAATCAATCGGACCGACAATCGGCAACGAGCTGAAACAAAAAACAAAATCCGCTTTGATTTTATCTTTGATAGCCATTGGTAGTTACATTGCTTTTGCTTTTCGGGGAATTTCTCGGCCCGTACCTTCCTGGAAATACGGAATTGCTACTTTGATTGCTCTTCTTCATGATGTTATTATCCCGCTCGGGGTTTTCGCTTATTTGGGACATTTCTATAACGTTGAAATAACCATTCCCATAATTGCCGCCCTTCTGACAATACTCGGTTTTTCGGTTCATGACACGATTGTCATCTTTGATCGGATCAGGGAAAACCTTTTAAAAAGAAGCTCTCTGTCATTTGAGGAAACAGTAGATATAAGCCTTAACCAAACCCTTGGCAGGTCAATAAATACTGTACTGACTGTGCTCTTTGTTGTACTTGCCCTGTTTTTCCTTGGAGGGGAGAGCCTGAGGTACTTTTCTTTAGCCTTGATTATTGGAATCGTTTCCGGGGCATACTCATCCATTTTCATCGCTTCGCCATTATTGGTTACCTGGTTAAAAACCAAGAAGTAACTTGACAAATAATTATAAAAATGACAGAATAAGCAATATGGATTTAAATTATTCAAAAATTAGTTCCAGTCTTTTAAGAGTTTTACCCCAAAGACAACGAGATGTCATATCCCGTCGTTTTGGTTTGGCCAAGGGAAAACAGGCAGAAGGGGAAACACTTGAGTCAATCGGAGAGAGTTTCGGCATTACCAGAGAAAGGGTCAGGCAGATTGAAAATGATGCTTTTTCCCGATTGAAACCGGAGATGGCTAAATACCAAAAAACCTTTCAATACCTTAATCGCTATTTAAAAGAAAAAGGCGGACTAAGAAAAGAAGAGATTCTTTTAAATGAACTGGGTAAAGACAAGAACCAAAACCAAGTCAGTTTCCTGCTTCATTTAGGATCAAACTTTAAAAAGTATTCTGAAACTCCTGACTATTACCCTTTCTGGGCAATTAATGACGAAACTGTTTCAAAGTTCCAGAAAGCAATTAATTCCAGCCATGATAAATTGAAAGCAATTGGCAAGCCGGTTCAGTTGAAGGAATTAGCCAGTTCAATTTCTGTTGCTCCCAATATATTAAACTCATACATAGAGGTTTCCAAAAAGATTCAAAAAAACAATGAAGGATTTTTCGGCTTGAAAGAATGGCCGGAAATTAACCAAAGGGGGATAAAGAACAAAGCCTATTTCGTTTTTAAGAAAGAGCAGAAACCCCTTCATTTTACCAGGGTTGCCCAGTTGATTTATTTAGCCTTGCCCCAGACCGTTCATAATGAACTGATCAAGGACCCCAGATTTGTTCTGGTTGGTAGGGGCACTTATGCTTTGAAGGAATGGGGATACGAAGAGGGGGCGGTAAAGGACGTGATCGATAAAATATTGAGAGAGTCTAAGAAACCGTTAACCAAGGAGGAAATACTGGAGAAAACATTAAAACAAAGGTTGGTTAAGAGAAATACAATTTTACTAAATCTAAACAATAAAAAATATTTTCTTAAAACACCGGAAGGAAACTACAAGGTACAAGAAACTTAAAACATGCCTGAAAACGCTATCCAACTTTCCCAACTGTTTGTTTCCAGCATCCTACAAGTTTTAAAAAACTGGTGGTGGCTCCCTCTACCTTTCATATTCTGGGAGCCCTTTCTTTTCCATTACAAATGGTGGAGAGTAGATGGCTGGCTCAATAAGCAGAAACCCGTTGTTTTAGAGGTAAAGCTGCCGAAAAATCTTACCAAACCGATTAGGGCCATGGAGGAAGTGATGGCCAGCATCCACGGAGCCATCTATCAGCCGGCTGACAAGTGGGAGGAATGGATTGACGGTCAGATCCAGCTCTCGGTTGCTTTTGAAATTGCTTCTGTTGACGGCAACACCCATTTTTATATCAGAGGCAACTATCCTTGGAAAGACGCTATTGAATCCAGCGTCTATTCACAGTATCCCGAAGCAGAGATCGTTGAAGTGCAGGATTATACCAAGATGGTGCCCCAAAACATTCCGGGAAAAGATTGGGATCTCTGGGGAACGGACTATAAAGTATTGAAAGTTGACCACTATCCAATAAAAACCTATACATCTTTTGAAACTGAACACGAAGCAACAGAAGAAATGAAAGTTGATCCTGTTTCCGCCCTGCTAGAGGGCTTGTCAAAGATGAGAAAAGGCGAACAGTTCTGGGTGCAGATGCTCTGCGAGCCGATGGCTGAAAAACCTCTTTTAGCCTGGCTTAAGAAGGGAGAAGAATTAAGAGATAAATTAGCCAGAAGGCCGGTTGACAAGAAGGAAACCAAGCCAATTATTCAGGAGGTTTTTGAAATACTTTTCTTCGGACTTAAAGAGCCGGAGAAAAAGGAAAAGGAAATCATACCTCCGGAAATGAAGCTTACGCCCGGAGAAAGAGAAACCGTGGCTGCTATTGAGCAAAAGATGTCAAAACCGATCTTTAAAACCACCATCAGATTTATCTATTTAAGCCAGAAAAAGCACTTCTTAAAGGCCAGAGGCAGGATGGCTTTCGGGTTTTTTAATGATTTTATGACCCTGGATCGCAACGGTTTGATTCCTAATGGCGATACTATAACTAAGATTAAAAAAGCCTGGTTCCTTCCAATAAATCTAATCAGGGATAGAAGGAATTACTTAAGATGCCGCAGGCTTTTTAGAAATTATCTTAAGCGTGATTCTTCATATTTCCCGAGAGCCAAGGCAGGCGGAACATTTTTTCTAAACGTAGAAGAAGTCGCCTCTCTTTTCCACTTCCCGAGCGAAGCTGTTGCTCCGGTTACTGGTCTAGCCAGGGTGGAGACCAAGAGAAAAGGGGTTCCTGCTGACTTGCCGATTGAGCAGTAGTAATGAGATAATAGCTTTAGGAGTTGGAAAATCTAAAAACATGGCTCAGGAAATTAATTTTTTTGGTGAAACAAATTTTCGCAATCAAAGGAAGAAGTTTGGAATAAAGACCGACGACAGGCGCCGGCACATGTATGTGATTGGTAAGACCGGCATGGGCAAAACCGTTCTTTTAAAGAACATGGCTATTTTAGACATTTTGGATGGAAAAGGAATTGGTTTTGTTGATCCTCACGGAGAGGCAGCTGAAGAGCTGCTTGATTTTATTCCTTCCAGTCGGATCAATGACGTTGTCTATTTGAATCCCTCTGACGTG
>Ga0315284_10005255_pt1 | contig 18388 bp, 13 predicted proteins | sample YL17G09_16_MG_FD_203696 | JGI IMG/M metagenome (GOLD analysis project Ga0315284, IMG submission 203696) | Sediment microbial communities from Yellowstone Lake, YNP, Wyoming, USA - YL17G09_16 | ecosystem: Environmental > Aquatic > Freshwater > Lake > Sediment | place: USA: Wyoming | collected...
TAGCGGAAGTCGTGACCCGGACGGTCGGGGACGAACGAGACCAGCGACTCGGGAACGCCCACGTACCCGCAGACGCGTCGTGCGAGCTCGAGGTTCGACAGCTCGAACCCGCCGCCGATGTTGTAGACGGTGCCGGGCTCACCGGCCTCGAGCACCGTCGCGATCGCGCGGACGAAGTCGCGCACGTAGAGCCACTCTCGCCGATGAGAACCATCGCCGAACACGGGGATCGGCTTGCCCTGCAAGGCGGCAAGCGCGAACGTGGGAAGGCCTTTCTCAGGGTGCTGCCGCGGGCCGTAGGCGTTCGTGCCGCGGACGGTCGCGACGCGCATGCCATACGTGATCACGTACGATCGCACCAGCAGGTCCGCGCCGGCCTTGCTCGCCGCATACGGGCTCCGGGGCAGCAGTGGATCCCCCTCCGAGAAGTCCCCCTGGTCCCCCGATCCGTAGACCTCGTCGGTCGAGACGAACAGCATCGGCTTCCCGGCTTCGCGGCATGCCTCGAGCACCACCTGAGTACCGAGCACGTTCGACAGGATGAACGGCCGAGAGTCCTCGATCGACCGGTCGACGAACGACTCGGCAGCGGCGTGGACCACGCGGTCGGCCCCCGCGACGAGCGGCTCGACCACCGTGGGATCGGCGACGTCGCCACGGACGAACCGGAAGCGCGGGTCGCCGTCGTGCGCCGCCAGATTCAGCTCCGTTCCGGCGTACGTGAGCTTGTCGAGAACGGTGACGCGCATGTTCGGCCGTTCGAGGAGCAGGTCCACGAGGTGTGAGCCGATGAACCCGGCCCCGCCGGTCACGAGGACGTTCACACGATCGGTCGTCATGGGACCGCCCGAGTCTACCGGTCGGCGTGCCGCCCGGCGAAGCAGGCCGGTATGCGGCTCATCTTGTGGCGGCCTCGTGCAGGACGGCTGCGGTCTTCCGTGCGGTCTCCTGCCAGGTGAACGTCGCGGAGCGCGCCCGGCCGGCCTCGCGGAGGCGCTTGCGTAGTGCTTCGTCCTCGAGCAAGCGACGCAGGCCGGTCGCGATCGCGGAGACGTCGGCCGGGTCGACGAGTACCGCCGCGTCGCCCGCCACCTCCGGCAGCGACGAAACGTTCGAGGTCAGCACCGGAACGCCGGCCGCCATCGCCTCGAGCACCGGGAAGCCGAAGCCTTCGTAGCGCGACGGGTACGCGACCGCGGCCGCACCGGCGGTAAGCGCGGCCCGGTCCTCGTCGGAGACGTAGCCGGTCAGGACGACGCGCCGACGGATGTCCGGAGCAAGCGCATCGACCTCCGCGCGCAGCCGCCCCGCCTCTTGGGGGATCCAACGCACGGGTCCGCCCGCGATCACCAGCATCGCATCGGGCCTCAGCTCCATGAACGCGCGAACGAGCGCGACGAGGTTCTTCCGCGGCTCGATGCCGCCGACGGACAGGACGTACGGCCCCTCGATCCCGTACCGCCGTCGAGCCACGAGGAGCGTCTCGACCGGGACCTTCGCGAACGCTTCCGCGTCGACGCCGTGGTGGACGACGGCGATCTTCGCAGCCTCCACGCCCTCGGATCCGACCAGATCCTCCTTGGTCGCCTCCGAGGGAACGATCACCCGTGCCGCGTCGAGCAGCCACCGGGCGAAGCGCCGGTTCCACCGCGCGTCCATGTGCGGCGCCGTCTCGGGCATCACGCGGAACGCGAGATCGTGCACGACCAACACGACGCCGCCGCGCGCGGTGGGCGGCGGCACGAAGTTCGTCGCGAGCAGTGCGTCGAACCGCCCCGCGAGCCACTCCAACCGCGGCACCTGCAGACGGAACGACATCGGCTGGAACACGCGCGCCGGGAAACGGCTGGCCTTCTCGGCGAGGTTCGGCGCGCCGGGGTCCTCGAAGAACCGCCTGTGACGGAAGAGTCCCCGCGCGTGCAGGTACCACGCGACGTACTCCGAGTCCGGGTCCGCGTGCGGCAGGTGACGGATCAGCTGCGCGGCGTAGTGGCCGACCCCGGTCCGAAGGGGGTCGAGCGCCGGCCTCGCGTCCACGACGGCTCGCACGTGGTGAAGGCTAGTCGACGTCGACCTGCGTGAGGTCGCCCGCGATTATCCGGTGCACGCCCGACGTCCCCGAGTGCCTGATCTCGACGCCGCGCCCCAGGATCGAGCGCTCCACGACGCCCTCCACCCGGCTGATGACGCTGCCGTCCATGAGGATCGAGTCCTCGACCCCACTCGCCTCGATCGTGCAGCCGGGACCCACCGACACGAACGGGCCGACCCGGGCGTCCTCGAGCGTTGCGTCCGCCCCGACGATCACGGGCCCGCGTAGCCTCGACCGCACGACCTTCGCCCCTGGCTCCACGACGACGACACCCTCGATCCTCGACGCGGCGTCGATCTCGCCGTCGACGCGCGGTGCAAGCGTCGAGAGCATCATGCGGTTCGCCTCGAGGAGGTCCTCTGGGCGCCCCGTGTCCTTCCACCAGCCGGTCACCATCGACGCACGGACGGTCCTGCCGTGGTCGATCAGCCACTGGATCGCATCGGTGATCTCGAGCTCGCCGCGCCAGGACGGTGTGATCGCCGCAGCCGCTTCGAGGATCGAGTCGTCGAACAGGTACGCGCCGACGAGCGCGAGGTCCGACACGTGCTCCTTCGGCTTCTCGACGAGCCTCACGACGCGGTCGCCTTCCAGCACCGCCACGCCGAACCGCTCGGGCTCCGGTACGCGCGCGAGGAAGATCTGCGCGTTCGGGCGGTAGCGCTCATACTCCTCGACGAACCGCGCGATGCCTTCGAGTAGCACGTTGTCGCCGAGGTACATCACGAACGGCTCACCGGCGACGAACTCCCTCGCCGCCAGCACTGCGTGGGCGAGGCCGAGCGGCGCCTCCTGTGGGATGTACGAGACGGATAGGCCCCACGCCGAGCCGTCACCGACGGCCGTCTTCACCTCGTCGGCGGTGGAACCGACCACGATGCCGACCTCGGTGATGCCGGCGTCGCGGATGGCCCCAAGCGCGGTGAATAGGATCGGTGTGTTCGCGATCGGGATGAGCTGCTTCGCGTTGGTGTGGGTGATGGGGCGGAGCCGGGAACCCTCCCCTCCCGACAGGACGAGCGCTCTCATCAGGGGCACTCGGATGTCGAGGTCGGTCCGGAGGTCGGCGGCGGCGGGAGCTCGTAGCCGGGCGCAACGATCACGGCGACGTCCACACCGGCCGGAAGCAGACCCTTCGGCGCTGGCATCTCCTTCATGTTCCTGAGGTAGCTGGCAACCACGTCGGCCATGGCCTGTCCGTCCGGGACCTTCGGATCGTAGAGGATGACCGAGCCCCTGATGCCCTTCGGCAGCTCGCCGAGCGCCGACAGCGGTTGGAGCGGGGTCGACGTGTCGAATCCAGCCATCGTCAGCGTGTCGAACACGCTCGCCGCGCTCGAGGCCGGGGTCGCGCTGGGCAGAGGCATCGGTGTGGTCGAGGAGGTCGGGGTGGGCGGGGAGGTCGGGGCGGTCGGCATGGACGGCGACGCTGAGCCGCTGGGGGTCGGCAGGCCGACCGGGCTCGGTGACGCCGACCCGCCGCGCGCGTACACGACCGTCTTGATGACGGCCGGTGACGGAGGTGTCAACTCCTGGGTGAGGCCGAGATCGCCGAGCGGCTCATTCTCGCGGATCCGTTGGAACAGCTCGTCCGCCTGCGGCTGTACGAGGTTCACGATCGACAGGTACGTGCCGTTCACGTAGGTGCCACCCGGGACGGTCGGGACCACGCGGAAGTCGGCGTTGCCGGTGTTCACGCCGTTCAGCTGCCCCGCGAGGTACGCGAGCTCGGCCGGGTTCTTCAGCCCCTCGTCAACGCGGAGGTTGTCGAGGAGCGCCGGCACGAGCGACGGCAGGTGGAGGAGCTCGCGGGGCGAGAGCAGCTTCGCGATGATGGCCCGCAGGAACTGCTGCTGGCGCGCGATCCGCGCGAAGTCGGGGATCCTGTCACAGATCTGGTGCCGGGTCCGCACGTAGGCAAGCGCGGTCTTGCCGTCGAAGTGCTGGCAGCCGGCCGGGATGTCGAGCGCGGTGAGCGGGTCCTGCATCGGGTAGGGCACGCACATCTGCACACCGCCGAGCGCGTTCACGAGACCCTCGAACCCCGCGAGGTCGACGTACAAGATGTGGTCGATCTGGATGCCCGTGAGCGCCCGGATCGTCCGCGCGACCATCTGGGCGCCGCCGTGATTGATGCCGAGCGAGAACGCCGAGTTGATCCTGCCGTAGCCGACACCGGGGATGTCCACCCACAGGTCCCTCGGGAACGACAGGAAGGTTGCCTTCTGCTGGTCCGGCTGGGTGTGGACGACGATGATCGTGTCCGAGCGGTTGGACCCGCCGATGTCCTGGTTCGTCCCGAACTGCACCTGCTGCTCGGGCGTGAGGCCTGCCCGGCTGTCGCTGCCGAGCAACAGGTAGTTGCAGGACGTCTTCGCGCACTTGCCGGTGAAGTCCGGGGTCGCCGGCGCCGTCGGACCACCCGAACCCGCCGGAGTCGGCGCAACCTCGAGAGAGCCGATCGTCTGGATCTGGTGCTGGGTCCAGATGTAGGCGCCCATCGCGGCCCCGCTCACGAGCGTGACCAGGAGCGACAGGCTCGCGGTGACCGCTAGGAACGTTCGTCGCACGTGCGGATGCCGGCGCCGCTCCTTCCCGGGCTGCACGGAGGACTGGTCGGCCATACCGCGTTGAGGTTACCCGGGCGGCCGGAAGGGCGGAAGAAGCCCCCGTGACGATCGTGTGGAGACCAGCGCCGCGCGGCGAGAGGCGGCGGATTCGTCCGGACGCCGCACGACGCCTAAGCTATGCCGCGTGGACGAGATCCTCGCACCGGCCGTGAGGCTGCTCGTGGCCGACGCCGACACTGCGCGAGCCGACGCGGTGCGGGCGGCGCTCGTCGACGAGCCCGGGCGCGACGTCGAGATCGCAGCGAACCTCGCGACCGCCCTCGCGCGGCTCGCTGAGGGCGGCATCGACGTCGTGCTCCTCAACCCGTCGATCGACGAAGGGGCGCTCGCTGCGGTCATGGAGCGCGTGCCCGACGTGCCGGTCGTCGCGATCATCGGCTCGGCCGACACCGAAGCGGCGAGCGCGGCGCTCGCTGTAGGAGCACGCGACTACCTGCTCGGTCCCGCGCTCGAGCCGGAGCTCGTGCGGCGCGCGATCCGCTACGCGCTCGAGTGGAGCCGTCTCCAGGCCGAGGTGCACCGACACGAGGTCACCGACCATCTCACCGGCCTGTATAACGCTCGCGGGCTCGAGCAGCTGGCACTACACCACCTCTCGCTCGCCGACCGCTCCAAGGAACCCGTGATCCTCATCTTCGTGCGGATCGAGAACCTCCAGCAGGTGAGCGAGGCCCACGGCGCGGCCGAGGGACCGCGCATGCTCGCCGACACCGCGGCGGTGCTCCGCACGGCCGTCCGCGATTCCGACGTGCCCGCCCGCATCGGTTCCGACGCCTTCTGCGTGTTGCTCACCGGGAACGCGGTTGGCGCCGAGACGCTGGTGCTCTCCCGTCTCGTCGAGGCGGTTGCCACGCACAACGCCCGGAGCGGCCGGCCCCACCTCGCGCTGTCCGTGGGATCGGCGACGTACGACCCCGAGCGGCCCGTCCCGCTGGAGGAGCTCATCCGCCGCGCCGAAGAGCAGATGGACCGGCGCGGGCGGGAGACCCCGGCCCCGTAGCGGCGCCCGCAGCCCACACCCCCTCCGGACCCGACCGGCCGAGTTGTCCCTCCCTTAGCCTCCGGTTTGGCAGCCCCTGCACGCCGACCCCCTACCGTGGGGTGCGGGAACACCGAGCACAGGCAGACAGCAGGAGGTGCGGTGATGAACCGGAGGTCAGCGATGGCGGTCGCGGGCGGGTTGGTCGCAGCGATGCTGGCCGGGGCGGTTGCCTTCTCGGCCACGCTGGACGGCGGCGGGTCGACGATCGCCGCTTCCACCGCCGCACCCACGCCGATCGTCCGGACCATCCACCACACGGTCACGATCCACAAGAAGGCGAAGGCTCACGCCGGCGGCGGGCGACGGGTCGTCGTGGTTCCGGCGCCGAGTTCCGGAACGGTCCAGACGCCGAGCGCCAGCTCTGCCGTTTCCCCCAGCCACCCGAAAGGCGCGGACGATCGGGAAGGGGCCGGCGATGACTGACACGCCCAGGAGGCGGACCCGGCTCTCCAAACGGGCACTTCGCGCCTCGGCCTGGGTGGCCGGGGGCGTGGCCTTCCTCTCGCCCTGGGCAGTCCTCAGCCTCTCGCCGAGGCCAGCGGTCGGCACCCAAGCGGCACAGCCTCGACAGACAATCATCGTCCGCAGGATCACGCGGCGCGTGATCGTTCGACAAGCGCCGAAGGATCGGCCCATCCACTACGTCTATGCCGATGGCGGCTCGAGCGGCACCGCGACCGGCACGGGAGGCGGCAGCGCAACCGGCTCGGGTAGCGGCAGCGTTTCGTCCCCACCCCCCACGACCCACACCGGCGGATCGGGGGGCGGATGAACCTCGAGACCATATCGCGTGGTTTCCGGGCGATGGGCACGAACGTGACCATCATCGCGGGCACCGACGCGGACCCTGGGACCTGGGCCGACGCGGTCCGGATCGCCGAGCTCGTCTTCGCGCGCGAGGAGCGCCGCTTCTCCCGCTTCCGCGGCGAGAGCGAGCTCCCCCGGGTGAACGGCCGCGCCGGGCGGTGGACAAGGGTGTCCTCCGGCTTCGCGGCTCTCGCGGGCTTCGCACTCACGGCCGCGCGCCGCTCGGGCGGGCTGTTCGACCCGACCGTCCTTCCCGCGATGATCGCCGCGGGCTACGATCGCGACTTCGACGACGTGATCGCCGGGGCGCGCGGTGCCCTGAACCCGCCGGTTCCCTGCGGCCGGTGGCGGGAGGTGCTGCTCGACGGCGACGTCCTGTACCTACCGGACGGCGTCGGACTGGACTTCGGCGGGATCGCCAAGGGCTGGACGGTTGACCTCGCCGCCGAGGCGGCGGTGAGCGCGGCGGGACTTCCCTGGGCCGTGGTCAACGCCGGCGGTGACCTGCGGATCGCGGGTGCGCCTCCGCGGCCAGGGATCCAGGTGGCCGTGGAGGACCCCGAGGACCGAGACCGAGAGCTGTGGCGGCTCAAGCTCCTCGCCGGAGCTCTCGCGACGTCGTCGACCACGGCGCGATCGTGGGGACCCGGATCACATCACCTGATCGACCCACGGACCGGCGAGCCGGCCGCGAACGGCGTCCTGCAGGCAACGGTGTGGGCCGAGACCTGCGCCGAGGCTGAGGTCCGTTCGAAGTGGGCGCTACTCGAAGGCCCCCCCGCGCTCGAGCACACGAGCGCCGTCCTGGTGACGAAGGACGGCCGCATCCTCATGAACCTGGAGACCGTCGACCTCGTGGAGGCGGGGACATGACCACCTGGATCGTCCTTCGAGCCGCCGGCATCGGCGCCTACCTGATGTTGTTCCTCTCGGTCTCCTGGGGGCTGATCGGAACCACCGGGATCCTCGGGAAGAGGGTCTCGAAGTCGTCCGCGACACAGGTCCACCAGTTCATGGCCACGACCGGGCTGTTCCTGCTCGCGATCCACCTCGGGGGCCTGCTCGTCGACCGCTTCATGCCGTTCGGATTGAAGGAGCTGCTCGTCCCGATGCAGAGCACGTTCAAGCCGGGCGCCGTCACCTTCGGCATCGTCACGATGTACGTGATGGTGTTCGTGATCGTGACCTCGTGGCTGCGCAGGCCCATCGGCACGAAACGGTGGCGGCCCACGCACGCGCTCGCGGTGCCGGCGTTCACGCTTGCGTTCCTCCACGGCGTCTTCGCCGGCACGGACACGGTCCGCCCGGCCATGTGGTGGACGTACGTCGCGACCGGGCTGATGGTGCTGTTCCTCGTCGTGGTGCGCGGGCTGACGGCGGGGTTCCGCCCCGAGCGCGCCCCGCGTCCGGCCCACGCACGGCCCCCACGCGCGGACATCGCGCCGGAGCCGATGGCGGTCGCTCTAGCGGGAGCGGTCGAAGCGGTCTAGGAGCTGGCGGTTCCGGTTGCGCCGACCCCCGTGTCGGGTATCGGCTCGTCGTTCACGGGGCGGTCCGGCAGGAACACCTCGAAGGACGCGCCACCGCCCTCTCGGTCGCCGACGCGAGCCCAGCCGCCGTGCAGCCCGGCGAACCCGGACACGAGGGACAGGCCTATGCCGAGCCCCTGTCCGTTCCCGCCCTGGCGGAACGGCTCGAAGATCACCTCTCGCAGGTCCTCCGGGACTCCGCCCCCGGCGTCCTCGACGAGGATCGTCGTGCCGTCGCCATCGCGGCGCACGCGAACCCAGATCGGCGTACCGGCCGGTGTGTGATTGACGGCATTCAGCACGAGGTTCTCGATGATCCGCTCTACCTGCACGGGGTCGACCGCGGCGACGAAGCTCTCGGCGTCGACCTCGACCGGGTGCCCACCGACAGCGAGCTCCCCGACCACGTGCCGAGCAAGCTCGCCGACGTCGATCGAGTGGCGGTCGGGTTCAACGATCCCACGTTCAAGCCTGTCGAGGTCGAGCAGGTCGTTCACGAGGCGGTTCAGCTTGCGTGCGCTCCCGGCGATGCCGTGCACGAGCTCCTGCCGCTGCTCCAGATCGATGTCGCGGTCGGCGTCCTCCAGAACGAGCGCCGAGCCGAGTACCGCGGTGATCGGACCGCGGAGGTCGTGCGAGACCGCATGCAGTTGGAGGTTCTTCATCTCGTCGAGCGCGCGCAGATGCTCGACGGCCTGCCGCTCGCGCTGCCACGCGCGCTCGAGCTCTTCCTCCACGTGCTTACGCTCCGTGACATCGATCATCACGCCCTGGATGGCCCACGGACGTCCGTCGGGGTCGTGCAGCACGACGGCGCGCTCACTCACCCACACGACATGGCCATCGGCATGGATCATCCGGTACTCGTTCTCGTACGGTGCACCCGCGTTGCGCGCCTGTATGTACTCCTCCCACACACGCTTCACGTCGTCGGGGTGCACATGCCTTCGCCAGAAGCTCGGGTCGGTCAGCCACTCCTCCTGGGGGCACCCGAGCAGCTCGGTGATCTGCGGGCTCACGTAGAGGCTGTCGCCCCACTCGTCGAGCGGGTCGACGTAGGTTACGGCCGGCACGGTCTCGATGAGGCCCTGGTACTTCGCCTCGGTCTCGAACAGTGCGCCCTGCTCCCACATCCGCTCGGTCACGTCGAGCGCAACGCCGAGCGCACCGGTGATCTCACCGTGCGCGCCGCGGAGCGGCATCACGTGCGTCTCGAGCCGCCGGCCGTTCCAGTTCTGCTCGTAGGCGGTCGCCTCGCCCGCGAGCGCGCGCATGTGCGCGGCGATCGGTCCGGACTCGGGATCGTCGGTCCCGAAACACTCCTGCAGGGTCACGCCCGAAAGGGCATCGGGCCTCAGCCCGAGCGCTGCGAGACCAGCGCCGGCCGACGACGTGAACCGCAGATCACGGTCGACGGCCCACAGCAGCGCCGGCATCTGGTCGACGAGCATGTGGATCGCCTCGTCCCGCTCTCGTACCGCGCCCTCCGCGAGCTCGCGCTCCCTGTACGCGCGCCTGAGCTCGGCGAGGTTGTGACGGAGCTCGAGTTCGGTGACGGTCTGGCGACAGAGCGCGAGCAGACCGGCGGCCTGGTCCGCCGAGAGAGCCCTCGGTCGGACATCCATCACGGTGAGTGTGCCGATCGCTCGGTCGTCCGGCGTGACGAGCGGCGCTCCGGCGAGGAAGCGCGCGAACGGCTCCCCCGTCACGAACGGCGCGTGTGCGAACCGCTCGTCCTCCACGATGTCCCGGACGGTCACGAGGCGGCGCGCCTCCACGACGTGCGCCGCGAAGCTCTCCTCCCTGGGCAGCTCTTCGAAGGGGAAGCCGACGGCCGCTTTCACCCACACGCGATCGGCATCGAGGAAGTCAACGACGGCTATCGGGGTGCTGCACACGTGCGCCGCCAGCCGGGCGAGCTCCTCGAAGGCTTCGTCCGGGCCACCTTCGAGCACGTCGTAGCCGGCCGGGCCCGCTGTCCGCGCGCCCTCGTCTGGGGGCAGTCGTCGTGCCATGGCTGATTCCCATATCGGCCGGACGGGGACCGCGCCTAACAGGCATGCGGAGCCATCCCCACCTAGTCATTCCGGACTACCGTGCGGGCCGCGCGGGCCGTGTGAGCCGCGCTGACCGTGCGGGGGCCCAGGTTGCACGCCGCGGATAGGATGCCGGGGTGATGACCGAGTACCCCGAGTACCTGGCGTCGGACGTGGTCCTGCGGGACGGCTCGACCGTTCGCATCCGTCCCGCGCGATCCTCGGACGCAACCCGCGTCGAGGACTACCTCATCGGGATGTCGCCCGAAACGCGACGCCTGCGTTTCTGGGGCACGGCGATCGACGTCCGCGGTGTCGCGGCGAAGGTCGTCGATGTCGACTACGTGGACCACCTCACGCTGCTCGTGCTTCACGGCGGCGATGAGGGACGCATGATCGGCGGCGCGCAGTACGTGCGGATCGATGCCCGCCGCGCCGAGGTGAGCCTCTCGGTCACGGACGAGTCCCAGGGAAAGGGGATCGGCTCGATCCTGCTCGGACACCTTGCCCAGGCGGCCGCCGAGCACGGCATCACCACATTCGTCGCGGAGGTGCTACCCGAGAACCACACCATGATCAACGTGTTCCGCGCGAGCGGTTTTCCGGTCTCGATCCGAGCGACACCGGGAAGCATCGACGTCGAGTTCCCGATCTCGCTCACCGAGGAAGCGGTCGGGCACTTCGAGCGGCGCGAGAACGAGGCCGCCGTCGCGGCTATGCGGACCTTCCTCGCGCCCGAGTCGGTCGCGGTGATCGGTGCGTCGCGCGACTCGACGACGATCGGCGGACAGCTCTTCCATAATCTGCTGACGACCGAGTTCCGCGGCCCGGTCTTCCCAGTGAATCCGAAGGCACCGGTCGTCCACGGCGTGCCGGCGTACGCATCGATCAAGGACGTGCCGGGGCAGGTCGACGTCGTGTTCATCGTGGTACCGGCCGCGTTCGTCGCACAGGTCACGCGCGAGTGCGGCGAGAAGGGCGTGCGCGGTCTCGTCGTCATCTCCTCGGGCTTCGGCGAGGTAGGCGGCGACGGGCCGAAGCGACAGCAGGAACTCGTCGATATCGCCCGTGCCTACGGCATGCGGATCGTTGGGCCGAACTGCATGGGTATCGTCAACACGCACCCGGACATCCGGCTGAACGGGACGTTCGCCACCGTGTACCCGCCGCCGGGTCGCGTCGCGTTCCTATCCCAGTCCGGCGCGCTCGGCCTCGCCGTCATGCAGTACGCGACCGAGCTCGGCCTGGGCCTGTCGACGTTCGTGTCCATCGGCAACAAGGCCGACATCTCGACGAGCGACCTGCTCGCCTACTGGGACCAGGACCCCGGCACCGACGTGATCCTCCTCTACATCGAGTCGGTAGGGAACGCACGGCGGTTCGCGCACCTCGCGCGCGAGGCCGGCCGGCTGAAGCCGGTCGTCGCGGTGAAGTCGGGGCGCAGCGCCGCGGGTGCGCGCGCTGCGGCGTCGCACACGGGCGCGTTGCTCGCCGCCTCGGACGTCACGGTCGACGCCCTGTTCCGCCAGGCCGGCATCATCCGCACCGACACCCTCGAGGAGATGTTCGACGTCGCGACGGTCCTCGCGAACCAGCCGTGGCCGAAGGGCGACCGCATCGCGATCGTCACGAACGCCGGCGGTCTCGGGATCCTGTGCGTCGACACGTGCGAGGCGAACGGCCTTCACGTCCCGCCGCTCGGCGACGCGACGAAGGCCAAGCTCCGCGAGTTCCTGCCTGCCGAGGCCTCGGTCGGCAACCCGGTGGATATGGTCGCCTCGGCCACCGCGGAGGACTACGAACGGACCATCCGCACCGTCGCCCAGGACCCTGACGTCGACGCGATGATCGTGATCTACATCCCGCCGCAGGTCGCGAAGGCTCCCGAGATCGCGCGGGGCATCGCGCGGGGCATCCAGGAGGTCGGCGGCCGCATCCCGATCGTCACGACATACATGTCGTCGAAGGGCCTGCCGGCCGAGCTGCAGGCCGACGGTGTGCGGATCCCCTCGTTCGCCTTCCCCGAGCAGGCGGCGATCGCGATGGCCCACGCCTGTGCCTACGGCCGCTGGCGGGACCGCCCCCAAGGGGCGGTCCCGCGCTTCCAGGACCTGCACAGCGACGAGGCCGCCGCGGTCATCGCGGCCGGCCTCGGACACGAGTCGGGCTGGCTCACCCCGGAGGAGGTCGACCGGCTCCTCGGCTGCTACGGCCTGCCGGTCGTGCGAACAGCACGCGCGACGACCCCGGAGGAGGCCGGCGAGGCCGCCGCGAGCATCGGTGTCCCGGTCGCGCTGAAGGCAATGGGGCCCGACATCATCCACAAGAGCGACGTGGGCGCCGTTGCCCTCGGGCTCTCCGGGTCGAGCCAGGTGACAGCCGCCGCGCGCGAGATGGCCGAGAGGATCGCCGCTGGAGGCCTCACTCTCGCGGGCTTCGTGGTGCAGGAGATGGTCGAGGGCGGCGTCGAGATGCTGGTCGGCGTCGCGCACGACCCTCTGTTCGGGCCGGTCGTGGCGTGCAGCGCCGGCGGCACGACGGTGGAGCTCGTGCGCGACGTCGCCGTTCGCGTGACGCCGATCACCGATCTCGACGCCCGGGAGATGGTCCGCTCGCTCAAGACCTTCCCGCTCCTCGACGGGTTCCGCGGTGCGACGAAGGCTGACGTCGCCGCCCTCGAGGACGTCATCCTCCGGATCAGCGCGCTCGTCGAGAGCCACGCGGAGATCGCCGAGATGGACTGCAACCCAGTGATCGTGCTGCCTCACGGCGTGTTGGTCGTCGACGCCCGTGTCCGAGTGCAGGAGGCCCCGCCCCCGAAGCCCGTAGCGTCCGCGTTCGGCTAGCTCGCCGGCCGAGGATCCCGGGCGGGCGCGGTCGCCGTAAGGGGCTCCGCGAACGGCGGGGTGTCATCGGTGAGGAACGAGAGGTGCTCGTCCACGCCGACGACTCCCTCGACCGCTTCCACGAGACCGACGAGCACTCGGATGAGGCTCCGCCGCTCGACCTGGCCGCCCAGGCCGACCACCCCCTCCTTCACCACGACTCGGATCGTCGCCGGGTCGATCCACAGCGTGCGACGGACGATGTCCTCCGCGATCTCGTGGGCAATCTCGAGGTCGTCCCGCAGGAACACCTTCAGCAGGTCGGCGCGGGAGACAACGCCCAGGATCCTTCCGCCGAGGTCAGTGACGACCAGGCGTTTCACCGTGTTTCGGTGCATGAGCCCGGCGGCGTCGCCGAGCGAGGCGTCGGGGCCGATCGTCACGACCCGTGTGGTCATGAGCTGCGACGCCATGAAGCCGGCGGCCTTCTGACGGTCCATCCATCGGTGCCGACCCTCGAGCAACTGGCCTTCCCCCTCCGGGGCCGGATCCTCCTTCAGGATCAGGTCGCCCTCGGAGACGATCCCGACGAGGTGCTCTTCGCCATCGACCACGGGGAGCGCACTCACCCGATGCTCCTGCATCCGGCGAACGACCTCCTTGAACGGCGCCGCGTCCCTGACGACGACCACGGCGGAGGTCATGACGTCCCGCACCGCGCGCCTCATGGACCGGCCTCCTCCCAGACGTTCACGTCCCGGGAACTCCATCCTCAACGTACGGCAGCGGCCGCCAGGCCCCCTAGGGCCGGAGGGCCCCTTGCTCCTACCAGGAGGTCCCAGGCGAGGAGGGGCCGAACGGTGGTAGGTACGTGACCCGGGCCCGTTCCGGCGCGTCGGACGGCCCGCGCGGCAGGTACGCTCGATGGTGCATGGACCGAAGAGACAAGCTGATCGAAGCAGGTTCCACGCTCTCGTCGCAGCTCCCTCTCTCCGCTGTGCTGCAGCGGATCGTCGACCTCGCCGTCGAGATAGCCGACGCGCGCTACGGAGCGCTCGGGGTCCTAGGCCCCGACGGGCGGCTGACCGAGTTCGTCACGCGCGGTATCACGGAGGAGGAACGGGAGGCGATAGGCGACCGGCCGGTCGGCCGGGGCATCCTCGGCATGCTGACGAACGGAGAGCGGCCGATGCGCGTCGCCGACATCTCTGCGCACCCGAGCTCGGTCGGTTTCCCAGAACGCCACCCGAGGATGACGTCGTTCCTCGGCACGCCGATCGCGTCGCACGGCAAGGTGCACGGCGATCTGTACCTCACCGACAAGCGTGGGGCGACCGAGTTCACGGCCGAGGACGAGGATACGGTCGTCGCGCTCGCCGCACAGGCCGGCGTCGCGATCGAGAACGCCCGTCTGTACGAGGAGACGCGTCGGCGCGAAGCTTGGCTAGACGCCGTCAGCGAGATCGCGACGGCGATCCTCGCGGGAGCTTCGTCCGACGAGGCCCTGCGGCTGGTCGCGCGGCGCGCGCGGGAGCTCGTGGGCGCGGACCTCGCGACGATCTCGATCCCCGACGTGACCGGCGCGCACCTGACGATGCAGGTCGTGGACGGCGCGCACGCCGACGAGCTGCGCGGCTCCCGGCTGCCGCTCTCGGGCTCGATCTCCGGTCAAGTGATCCGCGAGCGGCGGGCGGCCGTCCTCGAGGACGTCGCAGCCGACGAACGCGCCTATCAGCCCGTCGTCCAGCTGGGGGACCTCGGCCCGGCGATCCTCATCCCGCTGCTCGGGAAGGAAGAGGTGTTCGGCACGCTCCAAGCGGCGAACCTCCACGGCGGCCGGCCGTTCGGCCCCGACGACGTCCGTCTGCTCGAGACCTTCGCCGACCAGGCGGCACTCGTGCTCGAGTACGCGCGAGCACAGCAGGAGGTACTGCGCGTGGCGGTGCTCGAGGACCGTGAGCGCATCGCGAAGGAGCTGCACGACGGCGTGATCCAGGCGCTGTTCGCCGTCGGCATGGGACTCGAGGGTGCGGCCCTCATGAGCGGTGACGGGGACCTCACGCAGCGGATCGAGGGTGCCGTTGCCGAGATCGACCGGGCGATCCGTGACCTGCGCAACTACATCTTCGGTCTGCGGCCGGGCATCTTGGCCGATCGCAAGCTCGACCAAGCCCTGCATGCCCTCGCGCAGGAGTTCCAGGACAGGACCGGCATCGTCACCGTCGTCGACGTCGACGAGGGCGTTGCGGCGGAGATCGGCTCGCGGGCCCCTGAGATCCTCCAGGCGGCGCGCGAGGCGCTGTCGAACGTCGGGCGCCACGCCCAGGCCATCACCTGTCGGCTATCACTCCACCGCGACGGCGAGCGCGCGGCCCTCGAGATCGACGACGACGGGAAGGGGTTCGACCCAAGGGCCACGCGCCGTGGCGATGGCCTCACGAACCTCGAGAAGCGCGCAGAGGCCCTCGGCGGGGAGGCCTCCATCGAGAGCTCCCCCACCCAGGGCACCACGGTCAGGATCTACGCACCTCTGTAGGGGTTGGGCTGCTGCCTAGGGACCCGCGACTGCGTCGCCCTCGGACAGGCCTTCGGCGAGCGCGCCGAGCGCGTCCACGAGTTCCTCGCGGGAGGGGTGGCGATGCAGGCGCCGCAACTCGCCCCGGAACTCCTCCCCGGGGTGCGAGCCGAGGACCACGACGGGGCGCCCCGACATCAGGTACAGACCGAGGAGCTCCTCCGCGGCGGTTCCGATCATGACGGCTTCGCTGTCCAGACTCATGTCCAGAACGACAAGATCGGACTTGGCGACGAGCGGGCAGGAGCCGTCTCGTGCACCGACGCACGTGTACTCGGGCTCGGTGGGCCCGGGACACAGGAGTACCCCGAATCCGGATCCCTCCAACCATGCCCGGAAACGCTCGCGCTCCGGCTCGTCCGCCTCGACCACGAGGACGGCGTGCTGGCCCTCGCGCCCCCCCTCGGCCATGGCCGCAGTCTCACCGTCCTTGGCCGTCCCCGTCAAGCCAAGCGGTCCCCAGCGAGAAGGCCTGGGCCCAGGAGCCGCCCCCTCCGAACGGCATCCAGCCGGTAGGATGTCCTGCGTGGGGGAGCCACCGCTTCGGGTCTTGCTCGTCGACGACCACGAGGTCGTTCGGAGCGGCGTGAGAGCCCTGCTCCAGACGACCGACGACATCGTCGTTTCCGGCGAGGCCGGTTCCGTTCGTGAGGCGGTCGACGAAGCTGATCGCACGCGTCCGGATGTCGTCGTGATGGACGTGCGCCTGATCGACGGCAGCGGCATCGAGGCGACCCGCGAGATCCGCGCCAAGCACCCGAAAGCCAAGGTCGTGATGCTCACGTCCTTCGCCGACGACGAAGCCCTGTTCGCGTCGATCATGGCCGGCGCCTCCGGCTACGTGCTGAAGCAGGTCAAGGGCGGTGAGCTGGTGCGGGCGATCCGCACGGTCGGCAGGGGCGAGAGTCTCCTCGACCCGGCCGTCACGAACGCCGTCCTGGACCGGCTCCGCAAGGGCAAACACCTGCTGAAGGACGAGAAGCTCGCCCGCCTCTCTCCTCAGGAGGAGCGGATCCTCTCGGCCGTCGCCAACGGCAAGACCAACAAGGAGATCGGCGACGAGCTCCACTTGGCCGAGAAGACCGTGAAGAACTACGTCTCGAGCATCCTGTCGAAGCTCGAGGTCGCCCGGCGCGCCGAGGCCGCCGCCTACCTCGCCCGGCACACCGCCACTCCCGGCGCCATGGCCTAGCCGACGCCGGGACGCATCTGGACCGTTCGCTGTCTGGACGGCCCGCTGTCGATCCTCGCCCGGTCCGGCGCCGGGCACATCGGCCCGGACCGCTCGGTCCTTCCGGCGGTCGGGATATCTCGGGAGCCGGGTACCCTTTGCCGTAGAGACCTCTGCCCCAAGTCCAACCAACAGCCAGGAGTGAGCCGATGGACGCAGAGCGCGTGCAGATGACGGTTGACGGGAACGAGGCGGCCGCGAAGATCGCCCACAAGCTCTCCGAGGTGATCGCGATCTACCCGATCACACCGTCCTCTCCGATGGGCGAGTTCGCCGACGCTTGGACCGCCGCCGGCAGGACGAACCTGTGGGGAGCGGTCCCCCAGGTCATCGAGATGCAGAGCGAGGGTGGAGCCGCGGGCGCGCTCCATGGTGCGCTGCAAGCGGGCGCGCTCTGCACGACCTTCACGGCGTCGCAGGGCCTCCTGCTGATGATCCCGAACATGTTCAAGATCGCGGGCGAGCTCACGCCCACCGTGATCCACGTCGCAGCCCGCACGCTCGCTACTCATGCGCTCTCGATCTTCGGCGACCAGGGCGACGTGATGGCCGTTCGTGCGACCGGGTGGGCCATGCTGTGCTCCTCCGACGTTCAGGCCGCGCAGGACCTCGCGCTCGTCGCCCACGCGGCGACGCTCGAGGCTCGCATCCCGTTCCTGCACTTCTTCGACGGTTTCCGGACCTCGCACGAGGTCAACGTGATCGAGGCGGTGAGCGACGACGCGATCCGCGCGATGATCCGCGACGACCTCGTGCACGCGCACCGGCAGCGGGCGCTCTCGCCCGACCACCCCGTGCTGCGCGGCTCGGCGCAGAACCCCGACGTGTTCTTCCAGGCACGCGAGGCATGCAATCCCTTCTACCTCGCGACCCCCGAGATCGTGCAGCGCGCGATGGACCAGTTCGCCGAGCTGACCGGCCGTTCCTACCACCTGTTCGACTACATCGGCGCGCCCGACGCCGAGCGCGTCGTCGTGCTGATGGGCTCGGGCAACGGTGCGGTGGCCGACACCGTCCACACGCTCGTTGCGCGCGGCGAGAAGGTGGGCGCCGTGAACGCGCGCCTCTTCCGGCCGTTCTCGGCCGAGGCCTTCACAGCGGCGCTGCCCGCCACCGTCACGTCGATCGCCGTGCTCGACCGGACGAAGGAGCCCGGCGCACCCGGCGAACCCCTCTACCAGGACGTCGTCACCGCGTTCGCCGAGCAGCTCATGAGCGGCCAGCGCACCTCGATACCGCGAGTGATCGGCGGGCGCTACGGCCTCGCATCGAAGGAGTTCGACCCGCCGATGGTGAAGGCCGTCTTCGACGAGCTCGTGAAGCCCGAGCCGAAGAACCACTTCACCGTCGGCATCTACGACGACGTGACGCGGACCTCGCTCGAGGTCGACCGCTCGTTCACGACCGAGTCCCCCGACGTCGTCCGCGCGCTCTTCTACGGCCTCGGCGCCGACGGCACCGTGAGCGCGAACAAGAGTTCCGTGAAGATCATCGGCGAGGAGACCGGCCTGCACGCGCAGGGCTACTTCGTGTACGACTCGAAGAAGTCGGGGGCCCTGACCACCTCGCACCTGCGGTTCGGACCGCAACCGATCGACTCCTCGTACCTGATCCGCAGCGC
>Ga0315284_10005256_pt1 | contig 18387 bp, 15 predicted proteins | sample YL17G09_16_MG_FD_203696 | JGI IMG/M metagenome (GOLD analysis project Ga0315284, IMG submission 203696) | Sediment microbial communities from Yellowstone Lake, YNP, Wyoming, USA - YL17G09_16 | ecosystem: Environmental > Aquatic > Freshwater > Lake > Sediment | place: USA: Wyoming | collected...
TAAAAAAAAATTTTTCCCCCTTAAATACTTTTAACACCCGCAAATAACCGCCCCCCCCCCCCCCCCCCGTTCCCCGATTTGACTTTCCCGGATTCTGAAGTATACTACTCTTGGAGTTTAGGGGCCGGTTGCCGCACGGTGCGGCGGCAGGCCCTTGTAGTTGAGGATAATTCTTAAGCCGGATTCCGGCGCGGTGCCGGGCTCGGCCGAGGTTTCCGGACCCGTGTTGCCCCCAGGGGGGCAGAAAAGGGAGAGTGCGTCATGTTTGCGAAGAATGGGAAGTTCGTTCTTTGTGCGTTTGCCCTGGTGGCCGCGATGAGCCTGGCCAATGTCGCGAAGGCTGAGATCATCAACGGCGTCAACTACATCCAACCGGATAGCGTGACAGTGACTCCGGGTTCCTGGGATTCCACCAATAATCCCCCAGAGACTATGATCAATGGCAGCGGCATTAATACGTCTACCGGCGTGGCAGACGGCAGTTGGGATTCGCCAGACCACAACGAGTGGCTGTCAGGTACGTGGAATGGCCCGTTTCCAACCATCACGTTCAACCTGGGACAGCCATACAACCTTAGCGGGACCCACGTCTGGAACTGGTGGAATAAAACAAATGGGGCGGCGCCTAATTACGAACATCAGGAGATCTACGGTGCCCATAGTGTGACCATAGCAACCTCGGCCGATGGAAATTTGTTTACAGCCGTAGGGCCTGCTATCGATTTCGAGGCGGCGACCGCCGACACCACAGGCAAGGATTATCTGTTTTCTGCCACCGAGGTGCAATACGTTAAGTTCACCGTCAACTCGAATTGGACCACTGGTACTGAGCATGCGATTAATTTAACAGGTTTTCAAGAGGTGCGGTTCATGCCCGAGCCGGCGACGATGGCGCTCTTGGGTCTCGGCGGCCTCTGGCGTCCTCCTCCGCAGGAAACGTCGGTAACACGCCCGGACGTTTAGCCGCGGTTTCATAACCCCCCCTCTCCCTTGATGGGAGAGGGAAGGGGTGAGGGTGAAAAAGGACTTGGAAAGCCCACTATGCCCCCTCACCCTGGCCCTCTCCCGCCGGGGGAGAGGGAATTGAAAGAGAAGAATCCTGACGAGCGGCGTCCCACGGGACGCCGCTCTCTTTTTGCCCTCGCGCGGCAGTCACGGATTGCAAGCAATCCGTGGCACCCAAGACAGCCGACTCCATGGGCAATAGGAGGGTGCCACTGTTTGCTTGCAAACAGTGCTATTTCTCGCCTCCCCGCCGTGGCGGGCCGCCGGTCATGTTCCCCAGCGTGGCACGTGCCACAGTAGGGAACGTGACCGCCCGCTCCCGCGGGCGGCTCGCACGACATCGCGCCTTGGTCATTGTCGTTTGCCTTTTGCTGTTTGCCTTTCCCCAGTCTCCGCCTTTCTCTGCGCCCTCTGCGGCCTCCCTGGCAGGGCTACGGCCCCTGCCGTGGCCCGCTGCGTTGAAACCACGGCTCAGCGCGATCCGCGGACGGCGAGCGTCACGGCGTAGAGGTGCGTCCGGGCGGTGATGAAAAGTGTCCGGCGTTCGGGGCCGCCGAAGGTGCAGTTGGCCGGCTGGACGGGCAGGCGGATTTTTCCGAGGAGGCGCCCGTCGGGTCCGAGGATGTGGACGCCGTCGCCCGCCGTCACGTAGAGCCGACCGTCGGCGTCGCTACGGATGCCGTCCGGGCCCGGCGGCTGGATCTTGGCGAAGACTTCGCCCCCGGCCAGCGAGTTCTCGCCGGTGACGCGGAATCGGCGGATGTGGCTGCGGTTGCTGCTGTCGGCGACGTAGAGGAACTTCTCGTCGGGCGAGAAGCACAGGCCGTTCGGGCGGACAAAATCGTCGGCGACCTGGACGGGTTCCGCGGCGCCGGGGTCGAGACGGAACACGTAGTTCGCCGGCTGTTCCTGCTCGGCGGGCTTGATGCCGTAGGGCGGATCGGTGAACCAGACCGTGCCGTCGGACCGGACGACGACGTCGTTGGGGGAGTTGAGTTTCTTTCCTTGGTAGGTCGAGGCGAGGGTGACGACGGCGCCGTCGGGCGCGGTGCGGGTGACGGTTCGGCTGCCGTGCTCGCAGGTGACGAGGCGGCCTTCGGGATCGGCGGTGTTGCCGTTCGCGTTGTGGGACGGTTTACGGAAGACGGCGAGTCCCGCGGTTTCGGTCCATCGGTAGAGCGTATCGGCGGGGATGTCGCTGAAAACCAGGACGCCGCCTTCCCACGGGAGCCAGGCGGGGCCTTCGGTGAACTGAAAGGCGTCGCCGAGGAGTCGGACGGCGGCACCGGGCGCGAGGACGGCATTCATGGCCGGGTCGAGGATTTCGATGCGTGCGCCGGGGGCGGGTTCTTTTTTCTCGGTCAAGGCGGCGTCTCCGCCCAGGATGGGGTTGAGGGCGAAAGCCGCCGCCAAAGCGGCCGCCGCCAAAGCGGCCGCCGCCAGTGCTCCGACCGCCGGTGCGCATCGCATGGCCGTTCTCCCTGGCATACCGGTCCGCCCGAGGGCGGCAAGAAACGTCGTTCGACCCAGAGGCTCTCGACGGGTGGTGCCGAAGGAGGGAGTCGAACCCTCACGACCTTTTGGGCCACAGGATTTTGAATCCTGCGCGTCTGCCAGTTCCGCCACTTCGGCACGGACGCGCGCGATTCTATCGGAGGTCGGTTGGGGTGTCAACGGTGTGCGGCGGCGCGACTCGGTCGTGGTGGTGCAGGCGCGGAATCGGCCGGCCGTCCCGCGTCACCGCCAGGAGCGGAAAAACAATGTCGCTCACACGGCATGGGCTCATGGAGCATGTAAGTTTGTCACGCGCCAAGGCGATCTATCCACCGAATAGCAGTTTTACGCCGAGCATGAAGCCTATGCCGATGAGGAAGAACGCGAAGTAGAACATGGACTTTCCAAGCCTCTTTTCCTTGTGGAGCTCGGGTACGAGGTCGCTGGCTGCTATGTAAACGAATCCCCCGGCTGCAAACGGAAGAAGCAGCGATGTGAAGCCGGCCGCACCCGAGATCAGGAAGCCTGCAATCCCTCCGGCCACAGCCGTCATCTGCGAAAGGAAGTTGAAGGCCAGCGCCTTCCTCGCGGAGAACCCGCCGTGGAGGAGCACGCCGAAGTCCCCGAGTTCCTGCGGCAGTTCGTGGCCGAGGATCAGCAGCGTCGTGACGATGCCGAAGGGGATGCTGACGAGGAAGCTGGCGGCTATGACCAGCCCATCTATAAAGTTGTGTATGCCGTCCCCGAAGAGTATGAGGTAGGTGAAGGCATGCACCTCGCAATGCTCTTCGTGGCAGTGGTGCCAGTGGAGCAACTTCTCTATCAGGAAAAATAGGATGAAGCCGGCCAGCAGGTAGTTGAACGCGACAGAGGGTTTCATGGCCTCAAGGGCCTCGGGCATAAGGTGGAAGAAGGCGCCGCCGAGGAGTGTGCCGGTCGAGAAAGCCACAAGCACCATCAGCAGTTTGTTCAGCGTCTCCTTCTTCAGAACCAGGGTCACGGCGCCGACCATGGACACGAGCCCGTCTACCATCGTGGCTGCGATTATCCAGAGGAGGACTGTCATAGGAGCATCCTCGTTTTTGCCTATTTTCTCCGTCTGCCGTGCGGTTTCCGTTTGACGGGCGACCGCTGGCAGACCACGTGCAGTTCGTGACACTCCTTACACTGCTGAACGGCGTGGGTTTCGGTGAAGGCCTGCCAATGCTCCTGCTGCTTCGGCGTGAGCATGCCCGTACCCTGGCACAGGGGGCAAAGGTTGCCCATGGCGGCTAGGACGGCGGTCCGGATGAACTCCGAACGGTTCGGGATGTTCTTCATCGCTTCGACCAAGGCCGGGTCGGCCTTGAAGGTGATGACCTCGGGCTTTCTGCGCAGCATTCCCCGCGCAGCGTCCAGAGTCGGAGGCGGGACGTTCCGCCTGCTTCGGCGTTTCACGGGCGTTCCTCCCGGCGTTCTTTCCGCGGTCCTGCCATCCCCGGTATTATTACTTTGTATTACCGGCAAGGCAAGTGGAAAATGTTGCGGGAGTTCTGTCGCCGTTCCGGCGGCTAAACGTCGCGTGCGCGGCACCGTGTTTAGCCGCGGCCGGCACGGCCGCGATCCAAGCCGTTCGACGTACGGGAATTTCAGCAGGAACTGCAACCGGCGGGAAGGGGTGTCACGAAATCCCAACGCTGCGGCGGGAGGCCCGCCGCCGGCGGGTTCGCCTCGACGTATCGGACCGCCGCCCGCAGCGCCTCCTCATCGTTCAGGAACACTTTCCAGCCGCCGCGCGTCCAGGGCGTTCGCTCCAGCCCGAGCGCCCGCGTCGCCCCGCCCTTCAACTGATTCACGATGTATTCAATGCGGTGGCGGGCCCGCATGACCACCACGTGCACGTGGTCCTCCATGATGGCACACGCGCGGACCGCGAGGCGAAGGCGGCGCACCACCTCGGGGAAAGCCCCGGCGACGGCGGACCGGGCCGCGCCGTCCATGCGGAACACAGGCCGCGCCAGTGCCGGCCGCGCCGCGACATGAAACAGCCGGAGCGTCCGGCGGTCGGGCTGAGGATCCTGGCGTCCGTAGCGCACCTCGCCGAGGGCGGCCAGTTCGGCGTTGTACACCGCCTTCGAGTAGGAACCGCGCGGATCGTTCGGCAGCCACGTGCCGTAGGTCGTCCAGATGGCGTGGTAGGCGATGATCAAGCGGACCTCCGGACTATCGTCGGCGTGCCGGCGACGGCTAAACGTTACCGCCTCGCGCGGTCGAGTTTGGCGGCCGTCTCGCCGCCGGCGGAGGAAAGCGGTTCCACGAAATCCCAGCGCTGCGGCGTGAGGTCCGCGGCCGGGCTGACCGCCCCGCACCTATGGATTCTTGACTTGCGAAGGCTGGCTTAGGCTGCTGGTACCGCTGCTGATTGCTTTGGGTTTCAGTTCAAACCACTTGAACGAAACTCCTCTCTGGTAAGGAGCGCATATCCATATCGTCTGGGTCCCCTTGACCAGTCTTATGTCTGTCGGCTCTGTCGTGGTCCACAGGCCTCTCGTCCAGGGCAGGTTGAGCCATGCACGACCATCTTTGACCGTGCCCACGCTGAATTCCCAGATTGTCGGCCCCCCGGCCTCGCGGTTATCAAGAATGTGCAGCCGTACATTTTGTGCTGTCACCCGATTGAAATCCTTGGCGAAGTCTATGCCAATGTTTGTGCCTTCAAAGATCGTTTTCCAGTCATTGCCGGCTTTGTACTCCACCTGGAACTTCGACACGCGGTTCCACGTGCGTTCGTCTATCATGACCGTGCTTATGGTCGTGGGCCGGCCCAAATCGATCTCCAACCAGGCTTCGTCAGTGCCCTCACTGACGGCCCATCGCGTACCCGGGTTGTTATCAATTGCCTGCTGAGGCCCAAGGTCTTTGACCATGTTATGGTACACGGCGGACGCCTTGGCCTCCTTGACGGGGAGCATGGCGCCGAACGACCTGACATACAGATTCTGGCCCCAGTTCACCGTCGCCGCCCTCGCCGTCAACTCATAGATTCCGGTCACGGGAACATTGATCTTATAGCCTACCCAGGCACTTGCCATGAGCGCCTGAAAATGCAACTGTTTGCCGCCTGTGTAACAATCAATAACCGGCACACCCCGATACTGCCCACCGAAGCAATGCTCGCCGCCCTGCTCGAAAAACGCGTCGGCCTGAACATGGATAACCCCAGGCGCCACCTTGATAGGTGGTTCCGGCTTGGTTGCTGGTGGTTTCTCCGGGGGCGCCGACCGGTCGCGCCAGACCTCTCGGACGATGCTGCCCTTCGCGCCCGACGGGTAGGGCGAGAGGTTCGCGCCCTGGATCACGCCCCAGGTCACACCGGGGCCGCTCCAGGCGACGGTCAGGTGGTCGCCGCCCGACTCGTCCTTGTGGACCGCCTCGATGTAGTACTTCTTCCCGCCCACGAGGCGGACGGGCTCCGACTTCTGCGTCGGAAACTTGTCGAACTGCCCGGGCTCCGTCCACTCGCGGACGTAGGCGATGAGCCCTTTGTTCTCGGGGTCCTCGTCCGGGCTCAGGAAGAGGTCCGCTTTGTCGTCACTGGATATACCGAACACGTATTGGCCGGTCCCAGGCGGGTAAACGAAGCCGCGCACGCGCGCGCCGTAGTTGTCGCCGGCGTCCCTCGGGGCCTCGAACGCCTTGAGCGCCGATGTCTCGTCCGGTTTCGAGTCGAGCGGGATCGTGTCGATGACCGGCGTCGCCTTTTGAATCTTCCGGGCTACTTCCATGACCGCAGCCGCCTGTTCCTTGGAGGCAAGCGTTGACGCAACCCATCGTAGATGTTCAACCTGTGCGAACGTCGGCCCACTCCGCTCCTCTGCTCTCTCAAGAAACTCGGCGCCCGACATCCCCTCGAGTTTCGACACGTTCCATCCTCTACCATAGGCAACCTGCCAGCCGTCGAGCGACTTATAGGCAACACAGGCATGCCCGGGCTGCCCCACCCCGATGGCCGGGATGCCGAACGCCTGATTGATGAACACGCCAAAGGACGACCTCGGCCCGCATTTTCCGCCGCCCGCCAGCACGCACGCGAAGTCCTGGTAGGGAATTTGCGAACCTTGGTACTGCACCTGGGATGTCATACCGACGACCCGCTCGCCTTTCAGGAGATCGGGTATGAAGGTGCACACCATTTCTCTTCCCCAAGCCAGATCCTTCTCGGACGCGCATGACGATACAACATGCGTTAGCTCCCAGGCCGTGAGATTATCGAAACTTGGCAAGAGTTCTTTATTCTTGTGCGCCTCCTTGAAGTGCATGTACCGAACCAGGGGATCGCCGGGCTTTTCCTGCATGCCGGCGCCTCGGTTGCCGGTGCCGGGAGGGCGAAGAACCGTTGCGATGGCAAGCCGCAGATACAGGCCTTGTCTTGAGTCCGGATCGGCATAGTAGATTTTCTTCCAGGTATCCAATGTATAGGCCTCAATTGACCAACTGTTATCTTCCCTGGCGAACATGGCACTGGGTGTTCGAGTCAGCAGCACCGTATCCATGGCCGCCGGGTTCCGCATGAGCCACGCCAGGAACTCCTTGTTTTTCGGATCGGCTTTTGCAAAAGCTCCCAGATTCTCAATGCCAGGGAGCGAACCCCACACTCTCGCCATGAATTGTCGCTGGACCAAGGCGCTTGCAAAGACAGGATCCCTGAGCAGGGCCTTCATCGTCTTTGTCGATATCTGGCCTGGGTTGGCGGGCACTTTCTGACTCAGCCATGCGGAGATCCTGGCATGGTATACGCTGAAATCGCCGGTTCGGATGGCTCCATCCAGATCAAAATAGGCACTGGCTGCCAAGGCATGGCCGTTCATGGGCAGCAACAATGACATGCCGCAAACGATGAGCCATCGGGCCGCCTCTGTCTTCAGAGTGCGCATAATGCCTCTCCCATGCTCACTACGAACCGTTCGCCCTTCAGCGTCTCAACCTTCTTGCCGTCGCGATAGAAGCCTACGGCCTTCCCGGGCCGAGTACCGCAAAATCAGTGCCCGCAGCCCCCGGCCACACCTGGTTATACTGGTAAGCCGGGTCGTTTATTGCCGGAATTCCCGCTATCCTCGTACCCCCCGCGGGGTATGATCTTGGCCGCATCCTCGGTGCCGCATTTCGTCCTAGCCGTGCCGGAAGGGGGTGCGTTATGGTTCGCGCCTGGTTCGTTCCGGCCCCTCTCGTGGTCCTCCTGGCGCCGACGGTTCTCGATGATCCTTTGCAGGGCGTTGGCGTGCTCGGTGTCCTGGCGGCCGTAGCGCACCCTAGCCGAGGGCGGCCGGTTCGGCGTTGTACACCGCCTTCGAGTAGGAACCGCGCGGATCGTTCGGCAGCCACGTGCCGTAGGTCGTCCAGATGGCGTGGTAGGCGATGACCATGCGGGCCTCCGGCAATCGTCGCCGTTCCGGCGACGGCTAAACGTGACGGCGAAACGTGACGGCGAAACGTGACGGCGACGCGCGTGCGCGCCATGTTTAGCCGCGGCCGGCACGGCCGCGCTGAAGTTTGGCGGCCGTCTCGCCGCCGGCAAGGAGGTACGCGAGCGGCAGGGGGCGGTCGGTCCCCTCGATGAACGCCGGGCGCGCTTGCCACGGAGTCACCGAGAGGACGTTCGCCAGGTCCATCCAGTGTTCGAGGCGGCGCGGCGCGAGGTTCCACGTCATGTGGAAGTGGTTGGCGGGGGCGTACTGCTTGTACTCGGCCATCGTCGCATATTTCGGGACGACCCAGGTGTGCGGCCAGGTGGGGGTCGAGGTGCTGGCGACGGCCTGGGCGAGGTTGGCGGGCATTTCGTCGGTCACCGCCTCGTCCCAGATGAGGCTGAAGAGGCCGGTCGGGGCGCTATAGGCCATGCGGCCGGCGATGCCGGTGATGCCGCCCGGCGTGAAGAACGTCACCGAGTTTCCGCCGCCGGGGAAGTAGCCTGGGTCGGCCTGAGGCATCGAGATGCGTTTCATGATTTTTTCGACCGCGTCGCCGGGCCGGCCGGCCCAGTCGAGGCTCGCGGAGCCGGAGTTGTCGCCGTCCACGAATCCGCGCTGGGCCCAGAGGTCGCCCTTGGTGAACTTGACGCCCAACTTATTTGCGAGGGCCTGGATTTCCCAGGGTTCCCAGACCTTGCGGAAGTCCATGAAGAGGGGCGGCTGGCCGCCCGAGAGCCACGTCATGGAAAGCATCGTCAGGAGCCCTTGCACGTCGGCCTCGGTGGCGAAAGGCGTCGGGGGCTTCGCGCCGCGGTGGTCGAAGGTGGAGTTGAAGAGGCTTTCGGCGGCGTCGCAGATGGGCAGCGGCACGCCCCGGCGGTCGGAACCCCACTCGAGTTGGTTCATGAATCCGCCGCCCACCGCGCCCACGTCGGCCAGAAGGTCGCGCATGATGAGGTAAAGGGCGAGGCCCGCGTCGAAGCGTCGGCTGTCGGCCTCGTCCCGGAGTTCAATGCGCTTCCCCAGGTGCTTGTCCAGCCACCCGTGCAGGCGCGCCAGTTCCTTCGCGTCGTAGGCGCCCTTGGCGAGCATGTCGGCCAGGAGTTTCATATCTAGCCGCGTGATTTCGATGCCGAACGTCCGCCGCGTCGGAATGACGTGCGCCAGGGCCGTCTCCATGCCCATCGAATCGTGGCCGAAGATGACGACGCGCCGGCCCTTGAGGCCCGCGTAAGTGAGGGCGGCATAGCACCAGTCCACGAGGGCGTCGGCCGTCGAATCCGTCATCTTGGGCTTCATCCCCGTGTCGGGCCACGTGCCGACGTTCAGCGCCGCGAGGCGCCCCATCTGCGCGAGGGCCCCGTTCAGCGCATGGGCATAAACGACGCCGGGCTTCGGCCCCGAGTTGCCGCATGTGATGTTGAACGGCACATCGGGCGGAAAGTGTGAAAGGAGGCTGATGACGGTCAACTGCGGGAACGCCCACGTGTCCGGGGCGCAGACGAGGCAAGAAACGCCGGCCGCCTTGAACTGGCGGGCGACCGTGTCGGCCTGCTTCTCGCCGTCCACCAGGAGCGGCGTCCAGACGACCTCGACGGCCCGGCCGTCCGGCATCCGGACGCGTTCGGCGATCGTGTCGGCCACCATCTGGACGATGTGGCTCGCGCGCTGGCGCGAGGGCTCGTCGATCCGCGGGTCGCCCGTCGCAAACACGCCGAACGTCACGACTTCCGGTTTCGTCTGGACCTCGGGGGGGAGTTTTTTCGCCTTGGCCACGGCCGGTCTCCTTCCTTGGGTTTGCGGGTTGCGTGCGCCCCGCCAGCATGGTGGCAGGGGCCGAAAAAGTCAAGCGGAATCGGCCGTCGGGCCTAGTGCTAGTTTGTCAACTCCGCGCCCCCGAGAGAGGGGATAGCGCGGCGGGCATTCTTGCCCGCCGCGCGGTGGTCCCGGCGCGCCGGGGCTCGCAATCCGTGCCCCACAAGGTTTTGAAACCACTTTGCTTTGTTGAAAAGATGCCTTTTGTAGCGCGGGGCCTTGCTTGCCACGCCGAAGTCCGCCCTCCGTTCTGGCGGACGAAGGCGGGTGCCCCGCGCTGTTTGTCAGGATTTTGCATCGGGCTCTGTAGCGCGGGGGTTTATCCCCCGCGGCCTTGGGATGTAGGGTATTTTGCGCGGGGGGTAAACCCCCGCGCTACAAGTAAGGCTCTGATAATCGGTTGTGGTTAACGATGCAAAATCCTGGTTTTTGCGCGGGGGGTAAACCCCCGCGCTACAAGTAAGGCTCTGATAATCGGTTGTGGTTAACGATGCAAAATCCTGGTTTGTGCGCGGGGGATAAACCCCCGCGCTACAGAAACACCGATGTTTTCAACAGAGCAAAACCACTTCTAACGGTCTTCCGCCCCGAGCAGGTCAATCGGCCGGCCCTTTAACCGGCCGTTGCCTTGGCTTTGGAGACCTTGATTCTTCTCAATGGCTGCATCCTCGGGAACCAGCACCGTCTCGAAGACCTTCCCGTAAGGCCATCCCGTGTCGCCGAAGCGTTTCATCCAGGCCAGCGACTGCTCGTGCATCTTCTGGCGGACAGCCTGGTGCTCCGGCGAATGGAACAGATTCGTCATCTCGTGCGGGTCCGCCTCGCGGTCGTAGAGGCAGTTCAGCGAGGGGTAGCCGATGCCGGATTCCTTCAGATCAGCGTCAACGGTGAAGGCGTAGGTGTGCCGCCGCGTGTAGACGCCGCGCCAGTCGCCGGGCATCAGCACCAGAGGCAGCGACTCGACCGCGTCGTCCCGGCCCTCGGCGATGGCCGACGAGAGATCCCGCCCCTGGCAGGTCGGCGGGACCGCAAGGCCCATCATGCCCAGCAGGGTGGGCATCAGGTCGAATGTCCCGACCAGCAGGTTGCTCTGGCGGGGCTTGAGCCTCCCCGGATATCGGAGGATGAGCGGGACCCGGCTCGCCTCGGCCTGGGGGCACCCCTTGTGGCCCGGCCACCCGCGGGAACGCAGCGTATCGCCATGGTCAGATGTGTATACGACGATGGTGTTCTCCGCCAGGCCCTTGGCCTCCAGCCTGTCCAGAATCCACCCGAAAGCCTTGTCCAGGCTCGTGCACATGGCCATGTATCCCTGGTACATCCTGCGGACCTGCGGCTTGTTTTCGACGTTGGGGCGGAGCCGGAGCCCGGACGGGTCGTACAGTTTCGTCAACTCCTCGGGGGCGGGATAGTTGTACTCCCCGCTCCAATTGTGCGGCGGATGCCATGAAACGAAAAGGGCGAACGGCCGGTCCGCGTTCTCGTCGATGAACTTCATGGCCTGCCGGGCCTGGCCGTAGGGCTCCCAGTCGCCGTACAGTTCTTTCTGCCCCGTCTCGTTCCAGAAATACGCCCGCTCCTTGTCGAACACCAGCGTGCAGTTGTTGGAGAGGAACGTGTGGTCGAATCCGAACCGATAGGGCCCGGGCGGGATGGGCCGGTTGCGGTCGCCGCCGTAGAGGTGCCACTTCCCGATGTAGCCCGTCCGGTAGCCCGCATCCCGGAGCGCCTCGCCGAAGTATTTGCCCCGGTCTTGCGTGGCGACTTCGCTGGGCAGCATGCGGAAATCGTTCGTGATCGCTCCGCTGTATAGCGGATGCATGCCGCTCAGGAGGATTCCGCGGTACGGCGTGCAGAGCGGGGAGTTGGAGATGCAGTGGTTGAACCGCACGCCCTCCGACGCCGCCTTGTCGATGTTCGGCGTCAGGATCTGCCCGTTGCCGTTGCAGCCCAGCATGTCGAACGACTGCTGGTCGCTGAAGAGGAACACGAGGTTCGGGCGGGAGGGTCCGCCCTCGCCGCCGGCCGAGGCGAGACGCGCTAAAGCCGGGCCCGCTGCGGCCAAGGCTCCAGCCGTCACCGAACGCTCAAGAAATTCGCGACGCGTCATCCGATGCTTCATGGTCATCTCCCGCCCGCCTGTGTGCCACCCTGGCACGGCTACGGCTCGTGCCGTGGCCGGCGGCCGGTCTTGCCTGCCCGCCATAGCCCAAAGGGCGACGGCGGGCCCGGCCGTGCTCCTGTCCCCCGTTCGCCGGGTGCCACTGGCGGCTTGCCCGCCAGTGCTCTCCCCCGCCGGAAATCTTACCACGCCGCGAGAACCATATAAAGAGCCCCCCGCACTCCGTATTGGAGATGCCGCCCGGCCCGCCCGCCCTGCGCTCCGGTGTCCTCTACCAGGATCTACGCGACCCACAGGTTACATGTTGACGCACCGGACAGAATCTATTGGCACGACGCCCATTCCGGCACTACATTGCTCTGCGGCCTGCCCGACGGCAGAGTTGGGAAGGTCTTCTGGGACCCGCTGGCAGGAGGAACTGGCCTTGTCCATGGTGCGCTTTCGGTGTCCGAAGTGCCATGTCGTGCTGAAGGCTGCGAGCGAAAAAGCGGGCCAGAGGTCCAAATGCCCGAAGTGCCAGACTCCTTTGGCGATACCCAAGTTGCCGGCGCCTGAAGCAACTTCGGCCCCGCCGGCGGGTGCCAAGGCGGATGAGGTAACCGGGAGTGGAAACGCTCCCTTATCCGAGTCGGAGATTGAGGAACTCGCGAACCAGGTCATGACTGCCAACGGTATTGCGGTCAGTGACTTGCTCAAACTGAGGGAAAAAACCGCCAAACTATCGCAGTGCGGCACATCGGCGGCGCCAATAATCCGAAAGGTGCTGGTCAGCACCAGAATGACAAACGGTTTCCATTTCGACAACGCGGCGACACTTTGCCGAATTCTTGGGGAAGTCGGTGGTCCGGTCGCAAAGGAGACGTTGGAGTTCCTGGCGCGTGCGGATTCCAAAGTCGGCGAATTCTACAAGGTGAAGAAGGCGGCAACGGAAGCATTACAGGTTCTGGCGGCAAAAGGAATCCATCCGGCCGACACTCCAGCCAAGTCGGTCACCGGCCACTGCTATCAAGGCCGCGTCCCCCAAAGAGGCGAGGGTGTCATTTGCTTCGCCTGTGGAAAGACGTTCGATGGCCACGGGCCTGTGTTGGTGGACATCATGGGTCGCGAAAGGTGGTTTTGCCCGGAAAAAAAGTGTATGGACAAAATTAGGGAGGTTTTCGCCGGCAAGTGCACATGGTGCGAAAAACCGTTACCAACAGTTGATCCCCCGATCACTGGCAGCAGTATGGGGGACAACTTCTGCTCCGAACCCTGTCGAGAAAGTTGCGGCAGGGCCACCGGCAACGCACAACGCCGCATGGGTCTTTGGTAACCTCTCCCACTCATCATCCGGGATAGCGTGGTCAGAAGAACCAAACCGGTCCATGTTGCGATGTCATAAACACCACGGAATTACGAAATTCGGCGAATTCGGGGGCCCCCACACTGATTTCAGTTTTCCGATTTTTCCCTGTTCCTTCAAAGGAGCCCTTCGGGCCGGCGATACCCGATCCTAACGCGGAACGTTTCGATTGCGGATTGCCGGCAGGCCACGGCACGCCTGCCGTGCCAGGGCGGATTGAACAGCGGACCGCAAAGGATTCACAGCGAGATCCCTCGATCCCGGCGCGCCGGGACTCGGGATGACACCCGGCTCTTGTCCGCCTGCCTTTCGTCATTCGGATTTCGAGCTTCGTCATTCATTCGTCATTCCGTAATTCGGATTTCGTCATTCTCTCCCGCCCCAGGAAACGGTATAATCCCTCTTGAAGGAGGATCAGCCGATGGCCTTTGGCGGGAAGCACGCGGGAAAGGGGACTGGGATATGAAACGAATGGCATATGGGCTGGTGGTGTTGGCACTCGCGGGATTGGTGCTTGTCGTGAGCGGGTGTAAGGAGCCCAGGGAGTCGGAGGCGGAGGTCAGAAAACTGGTCGAGGAGACAGGTAGTCTCAAGGCGCAGAACAGGACGCTAGAGCAGGAACAGAATCGGTTAGAAAGTGAGGTGAGTAGCCTTAAGTCTGAAAACAACACGCTGAAAGAGCAACTTGCCGCCGGAAGTAGTGTGGTAACCGGGTTGAAAGAGGAAATTGAAAGGCTCAAGGTGGGCGGTGTTGCTGCAGTGAGGGCGGTGGCGGAAGCCGCAGTAGCGGAAGCGGCTGCTCGGCAAACAGCAGTGCCGGCAGCACCAGAAGCACCGGAAGCACCGGAAGCACCGGCAGTGCCAAGCGCGGATGAACCTCGCCGGGAAGGGGAGAATCGCACACCAGGAATTACAAAGGCCATCGCGGATCTCGAACTGCGCAAAACGAATCTTCGGGCTCAGATCGGCGCGGGTCAAACCGAAGTATCCGCTTTGACGAGAACTACTATTGATACTCGGATGGCAGTGTCAACTGGATGTTTCGTGGATGGCCAGAATATTTATAGAAAGAGGCTGATTTGCGGGCACCCTGAAACCGCAAAGTCGCCCTATCGTTGGGATGTGTATGCACACCACCACACCGACTCTTGTTACACGTCTGATTTGATTGGACCTGCTGTTAAGGAAGGAGATTTCAGGACGCAGCACGACAAGGACATGGCCATTGAGGCTGCCAAGGCAAAGATACTCCCCCTGTTCGAGGAGATGCGGGCATTGGACAAGGAACTTGACCGGTTGCAGAAGGAACTCGCCGAATTGAGAAAAGAGAAGACTTCCGAGGCCAAAACACCCGAGGAGGCCCCCGGGACGGTCCTAAAGCACAAGGAGACCGGCGAAACCATCAAGGGAACCCTTACCAAGCAGAAGATCAACAATCTGACGGTCTTCAAACTCGCGGATGGCGGGACGAAACTAATCAACACGGACGAGTGGAAAACCCTCGAAACCGCCGCCGAGGTGCCGCCCGACGAGAAGCAGAAGGAGGACGGACGATGATGACCGAGGAACGGAAATTCTGGGGACATCTATGAGAGCAAGTCTCTGTCAAGTCGGAAGCCGCCCGCGTCGCCATTCGAGAACCTCAGGGCGACCCGAGGGAGTTCTGGGAGTTCTGGGGGAGTTCTGTGGGTGTCCCCAATGGCATTAAGTTAAGCCCCTGAGTCCCTTCCCGAGGGCAGGCAGACCAGCCGCCGAATGGCCTTGGCGCTGCCTTCCAGCCCGGTTCCGCCAAGCGCCAGCCATTGGGAAACGGCCCGAAAACCCTTAACTTAATGCCATTGGTGGGTGTCCCCGGAATTTTTCTTGCCGCCCTCAAGGAGGCCCAGGCCAACCCCGTGGAGCAGCCCGGACCGCCCGGCAACGCACCATGGGATGCGTATCCTCAACTTCCACGGCGTCTGTGCCCTCCCACTGTGCTTCTGGAGGCAGGCGGAGATTGATCATCTCCATCGACCCCGGGTCAACGTTTGCCACGAACTCGGGCGAGCCCTGAAGCGGGAAGAGAAAAGTCCGAGGCTCCGAGTCGCCATGCGAGGCCCGCAGGCGCAAGGACAGTACGGCCACCGCGCCAGGCGCCTCCACAAGACTGCCATTGTCATACCGCATGCTTCGGCTGTGCAGGGGAAACCCGGGGTTGTCGCCCTTGAGGACCCAGTACTTTACCCCCCCCGGGCTGGCCGAGTCGCTCGACCGGAAGATGAGGTCCTGCTTCTCGTTCTCATTGCCCATAAGGTTGGCGGGATAGTAGACCACCAGGGCACACGGCTGAAGGGAGATAGCGGAGGTCGGCGTAGGAGATGCCGCGACGGGCTCCGCTGACGGGGCGTCGGCCGCCGCCGACTGAATCGCGGGGGGGGGAGGGTTCGGTTCACCGGTCTTGGGCGCCGCCAAGATGGCCATGAGGGCATTCACAATCATGAAAACCTGGATGCCAGTGAGGCCGTAGCCGGCCACAAGCCCTCCGGACGCCAGGCGCTGCGCCCGGCGCGCGCCGCGCTTCCCAGCCTGCCGCCTGGCCACGTGCGAAAGGATCACCCCAACAGGTGCCGTCATCGGGAAACACGCTAGCACGAGCGCGGCCGTTGCCAACCCGGGCGGCTGCGGGGTCTCTCCAGGCGACGGTTTCCGGACGCCCTTGCCCCCGGTCGCAAGGATTGCGACGCTTCCGACGATGGCCGCCAAATAGGCCGCCAGGGCGAGTGTCTGGCCCCAGAAGAACCAGACGTCGATCCACAGGGGGTACGTGATGACCATGAAAAACCCGAGCACGGCCACCGCCGCGCTGCCGAACGCGACCCAGCGGCTGAAACGTGATGCGGCCGTGTAGACCAGCCCAAAGGCGGCCCAGGCGAAAAAGCCGGCACGGTCGCCGGACCGGTCATGCGTCGCGCCCCAGGCGGAATACGTATAGTTGGCCAAGACCAGGGCCACGGCGGCAATTACGAAGGCGGCCAGCGTTATTGCGGTTGGCCACCAGGGCGCCTCCCTTGGCGGAGCCTCGAGGCCGGGTGCAGCCGGCGCCGCGGCGACGGGCCGGGCGACCGTCTCCGCCGCCTCGCCCGCGCCGAACGCTTCGCGGGCGGCACTTCTCACGATGGCGAACTCCGCTACCCGCGACTCGGCCCGCGCCAGCATCTCGAGCGTCCGGCGCGCCTCGGGTCCGCCGATCGCTCCGAGGACGCGGCATAGAGCCGCGGCGTTCTCGAAGTCGCAATGGCTCCGGAAAGGGGTATTTAACAGCACCTGGCTGATGATGGGCGCGGCGGCCGCGCCGAAGGATGTGAGTTGGGCCGCCGTAGCCTGCTGCTCCTGCCTGGCGCCGATCGTCACAACCGCGTTCGCCAAGAAACGTTTTGCCACTTCGCGGATTTCGTTTTCTGACGGGGGCGTCACTGACGGCGGCGCCGCCGGGGCGGCGGCGCGCGGCACGCCGGACGGGTCGCCTCCAGGAATGCAGACGGAAACCCCGCAGGAGGGGCACCGGCTAGACTTCCCGGCAAACTTCTCCGCCGCCACAAGATGGCGGCCGCAGACGCAGGTAAACCGAATGGGCATGAGCGGGTTTCTTGTCCTTGGAGTCCGGTCGCACCGGACTCAAGTCCCAGACAAGCGGAAGCGCCATCGCACCCACAGTGATGACCGGGCGAGTACCACACGGCTGTATAACCGGGTGTGGAACCCTCGTGGGGCGGCACGTCCGGTGAATCAATACCTTTGAAAAGTCTACCCGTGGCGTGAGGCGAATGCAATAGAAGGAAAAAGGGGACAGGAAAAAGGGGATATTCTACTTTTTCAGAGGAAATTCCGGTGACACCCATAACCGGGCGGAGGGAAAAAGGGGACATGCTACTTTTTCAGGGAAAAAGGGGACAGGGAAAAAGGGGACATGCTACTTTTTCAGAGGAATTTCCGGCGACAGGCATTTCCGCCTCCCCCGCCGTGCCGAAGCGCAGCGAAGATCCGTCGTGTCCCTGTTCCCTTTGGACCCCTTTGGGGGCGGACCGCCGCCTGCCGCCTTTTCGTCATTCGGATTTCGGCCTTCGTCATTCATTCGTCATTCCGTAATTCGGATTTCGTCATTCCCCCCCCCCCCATCCCCCCTCTGCGCCCTCCCCATGTTAAGAAAGGGGCCCTCTGGGCTGCGTTGAAACCACACTCCCCGCCGCGTCGAGGTGCCCCATACGCAGGAATCGGCAGTTGCCGCCGCCCCAGGAAACGGTATAATCCCTCTTGAAAGGAGGATCAACCGATGGCCTTCGATCGCATTACTTGTGATGCGGACCGGCTCAACGGGCAACCCTGTATCCGGAACCTGCGGATCACGGTACGCCGGGTGGTGGAAGCCGTGGCCTTGTACCCCGACCGCGAGGAACTCCGGCGTGAGTATCCGGAACTCCAGGACGAGGACATTCGCCAGGCGCTGGAGTACGCCGCCGCAATGCTCGACGACAAGTCCATTCCACTGGCGCCGACGCGATGAAACTGCTTCTGGACCAAGGGTTGCCACGGTCGGCCGCCGGACGCCTACGCGACGCGGGCGTGGACGTCCTTCACGCGGGCGACTGTGGGCTGGGCAGCGCATCCGACAAAGAAATCCTTGCGGCAGCCGAGCGGGAAGAGCGGGCCGTGGTCACCCTGGACGCCGACTTCCATGCGCTGCTCGCGCTGGGCGGCGCCTCGGGCCCTTCCGTAATCCGGATACGGATCGAAGGTCTTCAAGCCGATGGTCTGGTGCATTTGGTGCGGACGGTTCTGGATCGCTTTGGAGAGGACCTGGTGGCAGGGGCCATGGTATCCGTGACGGAGGGCCGGATTCGCGTGCGTCATCTCCCCATTGGCGGCCGTGGAGACCGAAGCAGCGCCCGCCCCTGACCGGTGGGAGTTCCGGCGGCACGCGGCGGACATCCGCCGGGCCGTCACTTGGAACCCGCCTTCGCCCCCGCCCGCTCAGGCACTCAGGCACTCAGGGACCGGCCGTCCAATGCTGTTTCTTTGTCAAATGCGAGGTTTTCCCGCCCAAAACGACCCTGCCCTCCGAAGCCCCAAAGGCGAGCGCCCCGCAAGCGGGGCGGCTAAACGTGACGACGCCCGCGACGCCCCCA
>Ga0315284_10005257_pt1 | contig 18383 bp, 17 predicted proteins | sample YL17G09_16_MG_FD_203696 | JGI IMG/M metagenome (GOLD analysis project Ga0315284, IMG submission 203696) | Sediment microbial communities from Yellowstone Lake, YNP, Wyoming, USA - YL17G09_16 | ecosystem: Environmental > Aquatic > Freshwater > Lake > Sediment | place: USA: Wyoming | collected...
TCGGGGATCTCCAAGCTGCAGAAAAAAAAGGAGACCGTGCTTCCGCCGCTAGCCAAGGTCAAGCCGCAATCACAGGCGCAGCCCCATCAAAGCAAATCCCAGAAGGATATCCATCTGAGTCTGAACGATGAAAACAGTTTTGAAAAAATGTTCGCGGCCTACGTGCAGATGCTGCCCAAAAACAGCAAGACAGCCCAGGACAAGGACAAGGTCATCAACAGCATGAAAGCCAAGATGCTGACCCATAACCTGGTGGAGGCCGAAGTCAGCATCAGCCTGCAAAATAGCAAGCTGAGCATTGTCATAAAAAATTAAATCCGCTTCAGCGCCCGCGTGTGCGCCAGCACCTGCGTTCGCGTGCGCGACAGCGCCTCAATGGGTGTACAGATAGCGCTTGATCTTGTGGGTGGCGGTCTTTTCGAACGGTTCCTTGTGCTCGACAAAACGGGATATCTGCGAGAAAGCGGCCAACTGGGGGTTGATGACCACCTTTAATTTTTCCAGCAATTCGTCGATGTATGCCAGTTTTTGTTTCTCGCTCTTGCCCTTGGTCTCCTCATCGATCAGGTCGTAATCGAGGTAAACCCAGGCTTCCAGCAGCCCCTTGTTTTCCATCACCAGGGATTCGGAAACATGCATGCAGGCATTGACCTTGTCTTCGATGGCTTCGGGATAGATGTTCTCGCCGTTGGACATCAGGATGATGTTCTTGCAGCGGCCGCGGATGCTTAGGTTGCCGAACTTGTCAAAACCCCCCAGGTCGCCGGTGCGCAGCCAGCCCTGGTCATCGATCACTTCCCGGGTCATGGCCGGGTTCTTGTAATACCCCTTCATGATGTTTCCGCCCCGGGCGTATATTTCCCCAATCCCGCTCCGGGGATCGGGATCGACGATCTTGATCTCCACTCCGGGGATCGGCTTTCCGGTCGATCCCACCGGGATGGTCTCATCGCCCCAGGGTCCGCCGGCCAGCAGCGGGGCGGACTCGGTCAGCCCGTAGCCGATCAGATAAGGGAAGCCCGACTTTCTTAAAAACTTTTCCGCTTCGAGGTTGATGGCCGCTCCGCCGATGGCCATGATCTGGAGCTCGCCGCCGAAGAAATCGATCAACTTGTTCTTGATCTTCCGGTATATTTTCATTTTAAAACCAGGGACCTTGGCAATAACTTTCACGATCAAGCTCTTTTCAAAGGCGGCCAGGACCTTTTTCTTGTATATTTTCTCCATGATCAGGGGCACGGCGGCGATGATGGTGGGTTTTTCCTGGCGGCAAATCTTCTCCAGCACGCTGGGCGTCGGGGTTTTGCCGGTGTAAACGATCCTCGCCCCCCGGAGCAGCGGGAACAGGAAACCCAGGGTGAATTCATAGGTGTGCGACAGGGGCAAGACGGAAAGAAAGGTCCAATCGGGGCGGACAGCGATCAGCGTGTCGGCGGCGAGCACGTTGACGATAAAATTTTTATGGGTCAGCATGACCGCCTTAGAGTGGCCGGAGGTTCCCGAGGTATAAATGATCGAGGCGACGTCGTCTTCCCCGATATCGCCTGATTTCAAGCCGATCTTGTCGGGGATCTGGCGCAGAAAATTCAGCGCTTTCTCGATGAACTTGGAAAAGGGCTCCACCGGCAGCCAGTCGTTCTCGGCGGTGAAATCGTCGAGGGTGATCACCGACTGCAATTTGTGCTCGCGCAGGCCCAGAACCTTCTCAATCTGTTTCTGGGTCGTGAACAGGATTTTTGCCTCCGAGTCGGTCAGGACATGGTGGATGTCGGCCTCGGAAAAGTCGGGCAGGATCGGCACGACGATGGCCCCGCTCAGAACGGCGGCGAAATAGGCAATCCCCCAATTGGGAGAGTTCTCGCCCAGAATGGCGATCCGGTCTCCCTTCGACACCCCCTGTTTCTTTAAAATACGGGCCATGCCGATCACCGAATTGTAGAAATCGCCATAGGTTATCGGTTTTTCAAAGGCCATGCCCAGGGCGGGGCGATGGCGGAAACGGCTGACGCTGGTTTCCAGCATGCAGATCAGGGTAAATTCGGATAAAAGGGACTCGTCTTGCATGAACTTACTATAGCAAAAAAAATTGTTTTTTCAAATTTCCCGCGTTAGGAGGTGAAGTCAAGGGGCGGAAAAATATTTTTTCGCAATGGGCTTGACTTTATTTTTTTTATCTGCTAAATTATCACTTTCATCGAGGAGGTCCGTCATGAGCGTTGATATAGGTGCCAGCAAATCAAAATCAGAACCAAACGTAGTCCCTTTATGCGATATTTTGCTAGTTCTGCTCATCATTTTCATGGTTATCACCCCTGTCCTGCAGAAGGGAATCGACATCAAGCTGCCGGAAACCGGTGGTACTGGACCCACAGATGGCGGCCCGACAAACGCCGTTGTTCTTACTATGGAAAGCGATAAAGCCATAAAAATAAATCAGGACCCCATCGAGCTAAACCTGCTGGAAAACAGGCTGCGGGATATGTATCAGATCCGCCAGGATAAGACCATCTTCATCAGGGCCGACGAAACCCTGCCTTACCAAGAAGTACTGCGCATCATCGATATCGCCAAAGGAGCGGGATGCGAGGTGCTCGGCGTGATCCCCGAGCGTTACGCGACCGGCAAGTAGTTTTTCAATCCGTCCTTTCCGCCCGTATGCTGTTGAAAAAGGTCCGCAAAAGAGGTAAAATGAATCTCTGGAGGTTGGCAAGATGAAGCTCAAGGAAGAAAAGGAACTGCAGACGATCACCGGAGAATACGAAAAAGCGCTGCAGCTGTTCCATAAGAAAAGCTACCACAAGGCGGACGCGGCCTTTAAACAAATAATTGAAACCTACAAAGATTCGGAATTCTACAGCGTGCTGGAGATTCAAACCCGGGTAAAAGTGCACTACGCCATCACCCAGGCGCAGTTGCATCCGGCGACGATCAAGCTGGAATCCAATGAGGATTACGTCTGGGAAGGCGTCTACCAGCTGAATGCCGGAAACATGGATAAGGCTCTCGAGCTGTTCAACCGCGCCGAAAAAGAAAACTATAAGGACGCCTATCTTTATTTCCTCATCGCTACCGCCTATCTGAAAAAGGAAGACACGGCCAGCTCCTTGCGCTACGTGGAGAAATGCGTCAAAAAGGACGCTACCTATAAGGTCATCGTCTACAATGAGCCCGATTTCGAACCGCTGCTGCAAAACCAGGATTTTCTGAACCTCGTGGAATGATCGCCGCGGTAGTTGATTGTTCTCGCCCCGCGCTTGAGAAATTCATCTTCCGCGACCGAAGCTTGCGTTTCTGGCTGGAGCGGTTTTATCCATTCTGCACGTTTTTCCCCTTGCCGCATGCCGGGGGCAACTTTGATTTCCTGTTCATCTTTACTTTGGCCGAATTTCCCGTTGCCAACGCAGCCGCCCTCCGGGAACTCCGGCGCTGGTTAAAAAACCAGGACCGCGCGAGACCATGGCTCTATGCCCCGGCAAACAGTCCCTTTTTCATCGTTTCCAAATCTTTTTTGGCAGAGAAAAAAATCGCCCTGAAGCCCGGCCTCTTCAAGAAGTTGAAGGCCGGCAAAGAAGCCCGACCCTTGCCTTTGGCTCACGTGCTTCCGGTTCTTCACCTCGAGACAGAGCCGCGCCGGGTCGAAAGCGCGGTGATCGACCTGCAGGTCCGCTACTTGCAAAAAAAAGGGGTCCGGGTTGAGGATTTTGGCAATTTTTTCATGGACGGCCTCGTCCCGGTCGGCAAGAACACCACGATCGGACCGGGAGTGGCCATTAAGGGCAAATCTCGGATCGGTAAAAATGTCCGGATATATTCCAATTGTTTCATTGAAAATTCGCTTGTCGGCGACCAATGCTTGATCCTGCCCGGGTCGGTCATACGCGATTCGCGCATCGACAAGAACGTCCAGCTCGGCCCCTATTGCCACTTGCGCAACGGTTCTTTGATCAGGCAAGGGGCGAAAATCGGCAATTTCGTGGAGATGAAAAAAAGCGTCCTGGGTCAGAACTCGAAAGCCATGCATCTGACCTATATCGGCGACGCCCGCGTGGGCAGAAAGGTCAATATCGGCGCCGGCACCATCACCTGCAATTACGACGGCGCAAAAAAGAATCCCACTGTCATCGAAGACAATGTCTTCATTGGCTCCGGCACCGAATTGGTGGCCCCGGTCATCGTTCACCGCGATAGTTATATCGGCGCCGGCTCCACCATCACCGAAGACGTCCCCCGCAACGCCCTGGCCATCGCCCGCCAGCGCCAAAAAAACATTCCCGGTTGGGTATTGCGCAAAAAGAAAAAAAAGAATTAATCAGACCCTGAGTCCCTTTTTCACAAAGGATTCTTTGCCGAAGATTCCATATTGGCCTCCGAAATAGCGGTGGCTTTTTCCTTCACGCGCAAGATCTCCTCGACGCTGAACCCCGACTTCCGGTACAGAAAATAGGTCTTGTTCGTCTCCAGCGGATCAAGCGGCGCGGACAGGACTCCTCGTCGTTGCAGCGTCAGAAAATCAGCCGTACCCGGCACCGGAGAAAAAACCGCCAGGTGCGGCACCAGCCCCAGGTCCCTGATGAAGGCCAGGGAAATCTCCATGTCCGCCAAGGCCTGGCCCGGATAGCCGAAGAGAAGGTAGGCTCCAATCTGGCCGCGCCGATACCCGGCCAGCTCCAGGTTGCGAACGGCGTTTTCCATCTGCTCCCTCCTGACCTTGCCGTCGCTGCGCCGTAAAATCCCCGTTGCCAGTGATTCGAAAGCCAGGCGAATGGTGACAAAACCAGCAGCATGCAAAACCACCGCGGTTTCTTGGTCGATTTCCCTGGTGTGCAGCCCGTTGGGTGTGTGAAAACACAATCCGTTCTTTTTTCCCCCGGCCAACTTGGAAAAAACCGGCAGGAAACGTTTTTTTTTGTTGACCAGCAGGGCGTCATCGAAAATGATGAAATGGCGGGTGTGGAAAGTTTCCCGCCGCTGTTCGATCTCAGCCAGAATGTCATCGGGGCTTCGCTCCAGAAAAACTGGATTCAGCAGCCTGGAAGCGCAGTAGCTGCAGTGGAAAGGACAGCCGCGCGCCGTCAGAAGGGGAACATATGCTTGAGTCCCGGCCAGATCCAGGGCGGGCAGGGGAAATTCGCTAGGATCGCCAGAGCCGGCAGCGATTGATACCCTGGCCCCCAAATTTTCCAGCAGGCGCAGCACCGCGGTTTCGCCGCAGCCTTGCACGTAGTAATCGGCCGGCAGAAGCGCGCGCGCCTCAACCGGCGCCAGGCTTGGCAAAATCCCCCCCATGACCACTTTGGCCCGGGGAAACCGTTGGCTGACCATTTTCAGCGTGAACTGCAGACCCTCCAGCCAATAGGTCATCAGCGAAGTGACCAGGACCACATCCATTTCCGGCAATGCGGCAAGTTTGCGCTGAAAAAGCTCCAACGGCACGCCGTAACGGGAATAATTGCGCGGCACGTCCTGATAGATCCTGGGCTTTTGGACAAACTCGCGCGGATACTTGCCGCGGCCGTCGGCGCGGCCGCTGATTTCCATACCCTCCTGGAAACGGTCCAGCGCATCAAGCCAGTAGATTTCGGCATCGCTGTAGCGGCGGACGGTCGCGGCGAGGTAGTACAGCCCCAGCGGCCGCAGCCACATGTCGTAGGCGGTGAAATCGTGGATGTAGGGGTTTACGAAAAGGACCTTCATCGGCGGGTTGAAATCACCCTGGGAATTCCCCCGTAATCGCGGCACCACTCCGGTTTTTTGAACCCGGCGGACTTCAAGAAGGCGCACACGGCCCGCAGTTGCCCATGCCCGATCTCAAGCAGCAGGTGTCCGTCGGGCGACAAATAATCGCCGGCTCCGGCAATGATCTTTTCCAGGGCTTCGGTCCCGGCCGGGCCGGCCACCAGTGCGGTCCTGGGTTCAAAAAGCTTGATGGCCGGCGGCGAATCTTGCCAGTCTCTTTGGGAAAGGTAGGGGGGATTGGCGATGATCATGTCAAAATTTTGCGCTTTTCTCGGAAAAAATTCGCTGTGGAGAGGCCTGACCCTGTTTTGCAGTCCGAAGGAGGCGATGTTTTTTCGCAGCACCTTCAGGGCCGGCCGGCTGGCATCCAAAGCCGTGACCGTAGCCTGCGATTTCAAGGCCAGGATGATGGCAATGTTGCCGCTGCCGCTGCCGATGTCCAGCACCCGCATTTTCCCCCTGCCCAGGAGCTCCAGGGCCTTCTCGACCAGCAGCTCGGTCTCCGGGCGCGGAATCAATACGGCGGGGCTGACCGCAAACTTTTCCCCGAAAAATTCCTTTTCTTTCAGGATGTAAGCCAGCGGCTCGTCGGCGATCAGGCGCGCGAAGTAGCGTTTGAACTTTCTCATCCCGCTGGCGTCGCGGACGGGCTGATTCTTTTTTATCCAGAACTGGGTGCGGCTGATGGCAAAGGACTTTTCGATCAACGCCTCGACCGCGGAGGACAGCTCGCCTTTTTTTAGTCGACCCAGGTGGGCGGCAAAAAGTTCGCGATAGAGCACTAGGCGATCATGCCGCTGATTTTTTTCTCGATCAACGCGCGGACATGGCTTTCGCTCAACTCGGCCACCAGGTCGTCCAGGTCGCCGTCGATGATGGAACCGATGTTGAAATTGCGCCCGTTGACGCGGTGGTCGGTAACGCGGCTCTGGGGAAAATTGTAGGTTCGTATCTTTTCCGAGCGCTCCCCCGACCCCACCTGGGATTTCCGGTTCAAGGCGATGCTTTCTTCCTGCTTGTGTTTTTCGTGTTCGAACAGCCGGGCTTTCAGGACCTTGAGGGCCTTTTCCTTGTTCTTGTGCTGGGATTTTTCATCCTGGCAGGTGACCACGATGCCGGTTGGGAAATGGGTGACGCGGATAGCCGATTCGGTCTTGTTCACGTGCTGCCCGCCGGGCCCCGAAGCCGCGTAGGTATCGATGCGGATGTCCTTGGGGTTGAATTCCGCTTCCACGTCCTCGGCCTCTGGCAGCACGGCCACGGTCACCGTCGACGTGTGGATGCGGCCGCTGGCCTCGGTCGAAGGCACGCGCTGTACGCGGTGCACGCCGCTTTCGAATTTCAGGAACTTGTTCACTTCGCTGCCCTTGACGTAGAGGATGGCTTCCTTGATGCCGCCGATCCCGGAGAGCGTAGTGGAAATGATCTCGGCCTGCCATTTTTTTCTTTCCGCCACCCGCGTGTACATGCGCAGCAGGTCGGAGGCAAAGAGCGAAGCCTCGTCGCCCCCGGCGCCGGCCCGGATCTCCAAAAAGGCATTGCGGCTGTCCTCGCCGCGGTTGGAAACCATGAGGATCTCGATTTCCCCGATCAGGGTCTCCCTTTCCCCGTTCAGAAGGCTCAATTCTTCTCGGATCAGTTCTTTCATTTCCCCGTCTTCGGCCGCGGCCGCCATGCTCTCGGCGTCGTTCAGGCGCTGGCGTACCTTCTTCAGCTTGTGGTATTTCCCCTCCAGGGGTTTTAGCGCGAACAATTCCCTGGAAAGTTCGCGGAATTTCTTCTGCTGGCGGGTGGTTTCGTTAAGGCTCAGCTCAGCGCTGATCTGCTCAAAGCGGGCATGGATTTTTTCAAGATAGGAGAATATCTTTTCACTGTTCCTTATATCCATACTTTTTCTTGAATTTCTCGATTCTGCCTTCGGTATCGATGTATTTCTGCTTGCCGGTAAAAAACGGATGGCAGGATGAACAGATTTCCACTTCAATCTTGGGCATGGTGGAACGGATCTTGAAGGTGTTGCCGCAGGCGCAGACTACGGTGCATTCCATATATTTAGGATGAATATTCTTTTTCATGCTTCCTCCGAAGTCAGATTGTAGCATTTTTCGTTTGCGCTTGTCAACTGAGCCGCGCCCGCCAAGGGCCCGGAAAAGTTGCTTTTGCGCCCGCAATCGTATAAAATTTGTTCTTTAACAAAAGGAGAGCGAAATGAATTTCCTGGAAAAATTGAACGCCCTGATCGATCAAAAAGAGAACGCCTGCATCAATCCCAGGCGTCGCGACCTGATCAAGGCCGCCGTGAAAAACAGGGAAGTCTTGGTCAGCCAGAACGGCGCCCTGGCCACCTGGACGCGCATCGAGTCGACCGGCCGCAGCCCCAAGGACACCCTGACCGTCCGCCGGCCCGAGATCGAGGGCGAGATCGACTGGGATTCGCCGAATAACCTGCCTCTGGCCCCCGAAACCTTCGCCATGATTCTGGAAGACGCGCTGGAGCTGGCCGGCAAAAAAGATAAGAAGCTGTACGTCACCGACCGGGTGGTCGGCGCCGACAGCCGCTACGCGCTGCCCGTGCGCACCGTCAGCGACCATGCCAAGACGGCCCTCTTCACCGTCACCATGTTCCGGCCGGTCCCCCGCGACATCGGCCGCAGCATCTACCACGACCAGCCCTTCACCCTCCTCGCCCTGCCCGCCGACAAGCTGGACAAGCAGAAATACGCCGGCAAGCTGCGCAAGCTCCCCGACGGCAGCACATCGGACATGGTGGTGGCCATGGACTTCGTCAACCGCATCGGCGTGGTGGTCGGTTCGGCCTACATGGGTAGCGTGAAAAAACTCATATTTACCGTCATGAACTACCTGCTGCCCAAGGCGGGCATTCTGCCGCTGCACGCCTCGGCCAACGAAGGCAGGGATGGAGGCATCGCCCTTTTCCTGGGCCTTTCCGGCACGGGGAAAACCACCCTGTCGGCCGACCCCGACCGGGCCCTGCTGGGCGACGACGAGCACGGCTGGGACCGGCATGGCATCGCCAACTTCGAGTTCGGTTGCTACGCCAAGCTGATCAACCTGAACCCGGCCAAGGAGCCGCAGATTTACCATGCCATCACCCACGAGGCCCCCTACCTCGACCACGGCGCCATCGTGGAAAACGCCATGATGTACCCCGACGGGACCTTCGACTTCAACGACTCGCGGCTCATCGAGAACTCCCGCGGCTCCTATCCCCTCTCCTTCCTGCCCAACATCAAAAAGTCCTCGCGCGGCAAGCACCCCAAGACCATCATTTTCCTGACCGCCGACGCGAACGGCGTTCTGCCGCCGGTGGCCAAGCTGGACCAGGACCAGGCCATGTTCTGGTTTTTGATGGGTTACACCTCCAAGCTGGCCGGGACTGAGACCGGCATCGTCGAACCGCTGTCGACCTTCTCCCGTTTCTTCGGCCAGCCCTTTATGCCGCGCAACCCCAACGATTATGCGTCGTTGCTGGGAGAAAAAATCAAAAAACACCGCACCCAGGTCTACCTGGTCAACACCGGCTGGAGCGGTGGCCCCTACGGCGAGGGCCGGCGCATGGACATCAACGTCACCCGCGCCATCGTCAAGGCCGTCCTGAACGGCGAGCTGGACAAGGCCGCCTATGCAGAGGACACGACCTTCCACATCAACATCCCGGCCTCCTGTCCCGGCGTCCCCGACGCCATCCTGCAGCCCCGCAACACCTGGAAGGACCCCGAGGCCTTCGTCAAGCGGGCGCAGAGACTGGCCGGGGAATTCAACGCCCATTTCGACCGCGTCTACGGCAGCAAAGGCCTGCCCGAGGCGGTGCGCCGACAGTGCCCGGGAAAATGAAGCCTAGCGGTGCCGGCGTCTTTCCCGGAAAGAGGCGCGCGAATAAGAATTGAGGTACAAGTCGTAATAGTTCAGGTTCGGATAGGCCAGGTATTTTTCATAGCCCAACCAGGCGATCATGGCGGCGTTGTCCGTGCAATAAGCCGGTTCAGGCAGAAAAAGGTTGATCCCCAAGGCGCCGCATTCCTGCGTGAAACGGCTGCGCAGCAGCGAGTTGCGGCTGACCCCGCCGGAGACGATGAGCGAGCGGGCCGGGAATTTTTCCAGCGCCGCCATGGTTTTATTCAGCAAATAATCGACCAGGGAACGCAAAAAAGAGGCCAGGAGATCGAAAAAATCCCGGCTGCCGGGTTCCACCTTCAGGCTCTTCGCCTGGCGCAGCAGCGCCGATTTGTAGCCGGAAAATGAAAAATCATCGCCACCGTCGCTCATGCGCGGCATGGTGAAGGCGAAACGGCCGGGATCGCCTTTGGCATACAAAGCATCCAGCAGCGGCCCGCCGGGGTAGCCGAGGTCGAAATGCTTGGCGACCTTATCCATGATCTCGCCGGCGGCGTCGTCACGGGTCTTGGCGACCATTTGGCCGGAAAACTTTTCTTTCTGGTAAAAAAGCGACGTATGCCCGCCGGAGACGACCAAGGCCAGCAGCGGGTAGGCGATCTGCGCCTGGGTGATGAAGGGCGCTTCGATATGGGCGGCGATATGATCGATCGCCACCAGGGGGAGCCGCTGGGCCAGGGCCAGCCCTTTGGCGAAAGCCAGGCCGATGAGCAGCGAACCGATCAAGCCGGGCCCAACCGTCAGGGCCAGCAGGTTGATCCGTTCGATGCCGATTCCGGCTTGGGTCAAAGCCTGGCGGGTCAGCAGGTCGATCACTTCATAATGGGTCCTGGCCGCTATTTCAGGGACGATGCCGCCGTAGGGCGAGTGCAGGGAGATCTGCGATTTGATTTTTTCGGCCAAGACCGCGTTCTTTTCACCCCGTTCCACGACGGCGACGGCCGTTTCATCGCAGGAGGATTCAATCCCTAAAATAAGCAAAGCGACTTACCTCCTAGCCCATCATAGCAAATGCAAGCCCGATTCTCAACCACTGCAACGGCTAAGCTTTCTGAGCCGGTGGGTGCTGGCGCGCCGCGCCGTCTACCAGTCGCGGTAATAGGTGCCGTCCAGCGCCTTTTTGCCGGAGTCGCAATATACGTCCCATACGTTCTGCCCGCCCCAGGTCTTGGCATCGAACTTGTCCTGGTAGGAGCGCAGCCCCCAATCAGAGGAAGCGCTCATCGGATCCAAGGGAATCCGCCGCAGGAATTTGACTAGCCGGGTCTTGTTTTTTTTGTCCTTGTATTCGACGCCCTTGACCAGGTCATCCAGCTTTTCCGGATACCCGTACGTGTCCTCATCAAAGGCGATCTTGTTTTCTTCGCAAAACTTTTTGAAGTCATCGATGGCCGTGCGCAGCATGCGCAACGCCCGGCGCAATTCGATCTCCTTTTCGCGCTGGAAGGTGTTGTGCGCCAGTGGAATGGCGACGGCGGCCAGCACGGCGATAATCACCGTGACGGTAATGATTTCGATCAGCGTGAAGCCGCGCTGGTGGTGGAGCGTCCGCGGCGGCAATGCCGAAATGTCTTGAATATCCTGCTTATCTTTTCGGCCGGCCATGTTTCACCCCCGCCCGCCCCATGTGGAGCGAATCAATGATTCAATGATCCTCTGGATTCGGATTGCTTTCCAGGGCCTTGTGGCTCAGCTTCATCTTGTTGTCGCGGTCCAAGGCCAGCAGCTTCACGTCAATCATCTGCCCCAGCTTGAATTCCTGATGGACGTCGCGGACCCGGCGGTGGGAGATTTCCGAGACGTGCAGCAGCCCGGTCACGCCGGGCATGATCTCCACGAACAAGCCGTAATCTTCGATGCGATTGATCTTGCCGCTGTAGACCTTATTGACCTCGGGCGAACTGGTCATGGCCTCGATGCGGGCGATCACCTTTTCTCCGACTTCCTTGTTGGCCGCGGCGACAGACACTTTTCCGTCATCCTCGGCATTGATCTTGACATTGAAGGTGGCGACAAGCTCCTTGATGTTTTTCCCGCCCGGGCCGATCAAGTCCCGGATCTTGTCGACCGGGATGTACATGGTCAGGATGACCGGGGCGTACTCGGAAAGTTTTTCCGAGGGGGCGGCGATCACCGACTTCATCTTGGCGAGGATGAAGCGATAGGCTTTGCGGGCGTCGTCGATGGTGCGGCGGATAATTTCGTCGGTCAGGCCGCCGATCTTGATATCCAACTGTATGGCGGTGATCCCTTTTTCGGTACCGGCCACTTTGAAATCCATGTCCCCGAAATGGTCTTCATATCCGGCAATATCGGTCAAAACCGCGAATTCGTCCCCTTCCTTGACCAGGCCCATGGCGATACCGGCCACCGGTGCCTTAATGGGGACCCCGGCGTTCATCAGGGCCAGCGTACCGCCGCAGACCGTGGCCATCGAGGAGGAACCATTGGATTCCAGGATATCGGAGACCACCCGGATCGTATAGGGGAATTCCTCGTTGCCCGGCATGACCTTGCCGATGGCTTTTTCAGCCAGGTTGCCGTGGCCGATCTCGCGCCGCCCGGCGCCGCGGAGGAAGCTGACTTCGCCCACGGAAAAGGGGGGGAAATTATAATGCAGCATGAATTTCTTGGTCGCTTCATCGCCGTTGAGAGTGTCCAGTCTTTGCGCGTCGTCCTCCGAACCTAGGGTTACGGTCGACAGGGATTGGGTTTCACCCCGGGTGAAGACCGCCGACCCGTGCACCCGCGGCAGCACTCCCAACTCGATGCTGATGGGGCGGATCTCGTCGAAAGCCCTGAGGTCGGTCCGCTTTTTCCCCTGCAGCAGGGTGCTGCGGAAAATTTTCGCTTCGACTTTTTCAAAGGCGCCCTTGATCTTGGCGATTTCCGCCTCATCCTCTTTGCCCTGAAGGATCTCTTCCTTGATGGCCTTGAGCTTCAAATGGCGCAGCACCCGTTCCTGGGTGAAAATGGCGTCCTTGAGCGGGGTGGAAAACTTGCTGCGGATATCCTCGACCAGTACGTCGGACTCCGGATTGGCGGGCACCGCCATCTTGGCGGGATTGATCAGCTCCTTCTGGGCCTGGCAGATCGTGGCGATCACCTCTTTGCCACGGCGCAGGCCTTCCATGAACACGTCCTCGGAAAATTCGTTGCCGCTGGCCTCGAGCATGACCACCTCGTGCTCTGTTCCGGCCACGAGCAGTACCATGTCCAGTTCCTTCAGCATATTCTGGCCAGGATTGATCGAATAGCGGCCGTCCTTCCAGCCGATTTTCACCGCTCCCAGCGGCGTATGAAAAGGGATCGTCGAAGCGAGCAGAGAGGCGGAAGCCCCGATGATACCCAGGGCGTCATAGTCAATGCTGAAATCGGCGGAGAGCAAGAGCGCGATCACCTGGGTGTCATGATGGTAGTTTTCAGCGAACAGCGGCCGGATGGGCCGATCGATCAGCCGGGAAAGCAAAACCTCTTTTTCGGAGGGCCGTCCCTCACGCTTGAAAAAGCCGCCGGGAATTTTGCCGGCGGCATACGTGTTTTCGCGGAAATCGACCATGAGCGGCAGGAAGTCCTGCTGGGGCTTCGCTTCCTCACGCATGTTGGCGGTGACCAGGAGGACATTGTCCTTGTAGGTGATCAGCGCCGAGCCGTTTGACTGCAGTGCCCAACGGTGAATGTCTATTTTTAGTGCAGAGCCATCGATTCCAATTTCAATAGTTTGTCGCATCTATCTCTCCTGAATATATTTACTTTCTCAGCTCAAGTTCCTGGATTACTTTTAAATATTTGTCATAGTTGGTTCTGCGCAAATAATTCAACAATTTCTTCCGGGTCGAAACCATCGTCAACAATCCTTTGCGGGAATGGTTGTCTTTTTTGTGGGTTTTGAAATGCTCGGTCAAATGCCGGATCCTTTCGGTCAGAACCGCCACCTGGACTTCCGATGAACCCGTATCCTTGTCGTTTATCTGAAAGCGACCGATTAGTTTCTGCTTGGTTTCCTTGCTAACGCTCAAAATATCCTCCTTTGCTTCAAACGAATTTAGAACCTATTTTAGCAGAAAAGAATTCCCTTGTAAACCATCCCGCTAAAAAAGCCGGCCGCGATCAGTTTTTCGTTAAAAAATCAGCAAATTGGATATGGTGTTTTTCCAGGGTAATACCCAGCACCTTGTTGACGCGGGAAAGGGCCAGGCTGTAATCAATCAGCGATTTCAATTCGGCAATCTGGGCATTGGAAAAATCACGCTGGTACTGCAAGACCAGGTAATTGGTCGATAGGCCGACCGCTAGTTTTTTCTGTTCCGCGGCCAGCTTCTGGTCGGCCAATTCCCGGGAAATGCGGTTGGCCTCGACAATCTTGGCGTTGGTCTCCAGATCCATGATGATCTGCTTGACCTCGGAATAGATCGTGCTCTCTGTCTTCTTGAGCGTTAGCAGCGATTGCTCCAGGTTCAGGCGGGCCTGGCTGAGGTCGGCGCGCCCCGAGGCGTTAAAAAGCGGGATGGACAGTTGCAGGCCGAACGAATAATTGCGATAGAGGCCCTTCAGCGCATCGCGCAACGAATCGCTCAAGCCCCCACCGATGGTGCCGGCTGCGGCATCGACCGGCAGGAGGCTGAAATCCACGTCCTGCGGAGTGCCGCTCAATCCCTTGGTATAATAGGAAGCGGTGAGCTGCAGGTTGGGCAGCAGCTGGTTGCGGTAGTAGCGGACCTCGATGTTCTTGCTCTTCAAGTCAAGCCGCACTTGCTCGATGTCGGGCCTTTTTTCGAGCGCTTGCTCTAAAAAGCCGTTGAAATCGACCTCGATCGGACTGAACAGCGGCTCGTCCTGCGGGACGATGGCCTCGGGCATCCGGCTGATGTTCAAAATACGGCGCAGGTTTTCCTCATAGGTCTGGATCTGGCTGCGGGCCTGCAGCGTCTCGCTTTCGCGGGCGGCCACTTCGGCCTGGGCGGTGAGGATGTCCATGGGGGCGGACACACCGACCCTGACCTGGACTTCGTTCTGCTTGAGCAGGTCCTTGGCCAGCTGCAGCGATTTTTCCTTGACGGCAAGGTTGCGGTGCGAATAGACCAGGTTCCAATAGGCCTCCTCGGTCTGGTAGATCAAGTCGATCACCGCCTGCTTCAGGGCGAAAAGCGATCTGTCTTTGTTGTTGCGGGCGATGATGATGCTCCGTTTGGTGGCCGTCAGCCCGAAATTTTTCAGCAAGGGCTGGTTCAGGCTGAAGGTGAGCTGCGAATTGTAGCGGGGATTGATCTGGCTGTAGCGCGAGTTGGTCGAATTACGCGAATTTTGCAGGTCCACGCTCAGGCTGCCGCCCAAGAGCAGGTTTTGCGAAAGGGTGAAGGCCAGCGATCCCGAATCGGCCTTTTCAATGTCGGCGCCGGTGAAAATGCTGGAGCTGGGGGTCGTGGTCGAGCCGCGGCTGAAATCGACCGCAAGGGTCGGAATGAAAATGGAGGTGCTCTTGCTCCACAGCGCCCGGGCGATATCCGGATTGGTCATCTCTATCTGCAGGTCGAGGTTGTTCTTCAAAGCCTGGTTGATGACCTCGTCAAGGGTCATGGACTGGACATCTTTATCCTGTGCCAAGCCCGGCCAACTTATCCATAAAAGTACAAATGCCAAGCAAAATATTTTTTTCATCGTCATGCCTCCGGGGTTAAGGATAGTATACGAAAAGCAAACAAAAAAGTTCCTTTTTTCTTGCAAGCGCGCAGCGGGGGCGCTCAGGGGAAACAGGCTTACGGCTAGATGATGCCTTTGTCTTTTAGCCACTCGTCGTTGTAAATCGTGCTCAGGTAGCGGGAAGCGCCGTCGGGGAATACCGTGACGAAGCGGGCCGGATGTTCCAGTCTTTTGGCCAGCTGGCGCACCCCCCACAGGGCCGCTCCGCTGGACCCCCCGGCCAGGATCCCCTCGCGCCGTGCCAGTTCGCGGGCGGCCAGGAAGGCCTCCTTGTCGGTCACCTGGAACATTTCATCGATCACGCTGAAGTCGGCGCAGCGGATCATGAATTCATCACCCAGCCCCTCCAGCAGATAGGGACCCGATTTCGCGTTTTTGCGCTGATGAAAATTGTCGTAAAAAACGGAGCCGACGGGGTCCACGGCAATGACCCTGATGTTTTTGTCCTTTTCCTTGAGGAAGCGGGCAGTGCCGCCGATCGTGCCGCCGGTGCCGATCCCGGCGACGAAATAGTCGATCCTGCCGTTCATCTGCTCCCAGATCTCCGGGCCGGTGCCCAGATAATGGGCCTCATTGTTGTCGCGGTTGTTGTGCTGGTCGGGGAAAAAGCAGTTTGGCGTTTCGCGGGCCAGACGCGGTGTGATGTTATTGTAGCTGTCGGGAGACTCGGGCGGCAGGGTGCTGTCCACCATGTGGATCTCGACGCCCAGGGCCTTCAGCTGGTCGAGTTTTTCCCTGCTGATGCGGTCGCGAACGACTACTTTCAGCCGGTAGCCTTTCTGGATGGCGATCAGGGCCAGGCCCAAGGCGGTGTTGCCCGAGGAATTTTCGATGATCATGTCGCCTTTTTTTATCTTCCCCTCTTTCTCGGCCTTTTCGATCATGTGGCGGGCGATGCGGTCCTTGCTGCTGCCCATGGGATTCAGGAATTCCAGTTTGGCGAAAACCTCGCCGGGGATGTCTCCGGCCACGTGATTCAGTTTGACCAGCGGCGTGCTGCCGATGCAATCAACGATGCTGCTATAGCTTTTTTTTCTGTTCATGGACCGTTCCTTTTGAAAACCGCGCTGGAACGGATATTTTATATGAAATCGCCGTGCCTGTAAAGGACCGCCCCTCAGGGAGCGGCTAGGCGACCGATGGGAGGGGCATTGATGAAAGTCAGATCTTCCTGGCGAAAACATTGGCCAGGCCGAGGAAGCCTATGGCGATGAAGCGCTCGCGTAAAAATCTGCGCCGCGCCAGCAAGGCGAAAAGTTTCCGCAAGGGCAAAAAACGCGCCCGCGCCTCCAGGCGGTCCAGGAAATAACCGAGCCGGAGAACGCGCACGTGGCGTCGGCAAGCCAGGACCTCGAAGCCGCAGGCCACCAGCATGCGCTCCAGGGTCGGCTTGGAAAAATGGACCAGGTGCATGTCCATGAAAAAGGGATAACGGCCGCCCAAAATCCGCGCAGCGAGGCTGTCGACCCGGTGGGTGCTGACGGCGACGATCCCGCCCGGTTTGAGCAGCCGCCGGACATTTTCCAGCATGGCGACCGGACGGCTCAGGTGCTCCAGTACGTCCCAGAGGGTGATCACATCAAAGCTCGCCGCCTCCAGGCCGGCATCCTCCAACGCCGATGCATGCACCGGACCAAGGCTCTCCTTTTGGGCGATGGCCGCTGCCCAGGCGCTCAATTCAACACCGGTCACCTTCCAGCCGGCGGCCGCGGCCGTTTTCATGAATACGCCGGTATAGCAGCCCACGTCCAGGAGCCTGCCCGGAGGCTTCGCCAGGTCATGCAGCTGGAGCAGCGAGCGGGCGAAGGTCCGCTCCCGCGCCGCTGCTTCCTCCTGGTAAAGTGGATCCTCGACCGCGCGATAGATATCCAGCACCTGCCCCGGATGCAGCTGGGGGTTGCTGAACAACAAACGGCAACGGTTGCACTGGACGATGTCGCCGTGCCGGGAAAGGGAGGTCGAGGTGCAGCGGAAGCGCTCGGCGGTCATGGCCTCCCCTTTCCCTTTGCTGGCGGGATAGCGGAGGCGGGAATCGGGGCTGCCGCACAGGGGGCAGTTCACCCGGATCCACTCCGGCCCGCCGCTTTCCATGCTATTCCCGGAAGCGGCTGCAGCGGAGCCGCAGCAGGGTAAATATGCTCTTGAAGATCTCACGGCGCGAAATTTTGGATGTCCCCATGGTGCGGTCGAAAAAGATGATGGGCACTTCGGTCACGCGGGCATTTTTCCTCTGGGCGCGAAAGATTGTCTCCACCAGGAACGAATAGCCGTTCGAGCGAACTTTCTCCGGCTTGATCTCTTCCAGTATCGTGCGCCTGTAGGCGCGGAAGCCGGAGGTCAGATCGGCCCCTTTCAGCTTCAGGATAAAGCGGGCAAAACGGTTGGCCAGCCAGCTGAGCAGGATCCGGCGGATCCTCCAGTTTATGGTACCGCCGTCGCGGATATAACGGGAACCGATCACGACATCGTTGTCCCGGCTGGCCTCGAGCACGGCCGGCAAGTGGAGAGGATTGTGCGAAAAATCGGCATCCATGGTGACCAGCACTTCATAGCCGTGGTCCAGCCCAAAGCGCAGCCCGTCGCGGTAAGCATTGCCCAGTCCGCGTTCTCCGCTACGCTCGATCAGCGTAACCGTCTCTCCGACGCCGCGGCACGAGCGCACCACCTCGCCGGTGCCGTCGGGAGAGCGGTCGTCCACGACGACGACATGGGCGCCGGGAACGATCTCACCGATCTGCTTGAGCAGTTCGGCAATGTTTTCGCGCTCGTTGTAGGTGGGGATGATGATCAAGGTCTTTTCCAGCACCTGGTAGGCGATGAAGGTGACGGCCTGGGCAATTCTCACGTTTTTTCCCCCGTTGCCCGCATCCGCAGCACCTGCACCTTGTATGGCAGTTCTCCATAGCGGGCATAGAAAGCCAGAATCTTGCTTTGCATGTCCTCTCCCGCGGCCAGGACGAATCCCCGGTCAGTGAAGACCAGCGTGGTCGCCTGTCCCTTCAAGACCGGTAAAAGTTCTTCCTTCCTCGCCG
>Ga0315284_10005259_pt1 | contig 18377 bp, 18 predicted proteins | sample YL17G09_16_MG_FD_203696 | JGI IMG/M metagenome (GOLD analysis project Ga0315284, IMG submission 203696) | Sediment microbial communities from Yellowstone Lake, YNP, Wyoming, USA - YL17G09_16 | ecosystem: Environmental > Aquatic > Freshwater > Lake > Sediment | place: USA: Wyoming | collected...
AATCGGTGGGCGGGGATCAAGAGCGACAATATGATGATGGCGACCGCGTGGGTTCAAGACACGTCGGCATCAAATGCGACGAGTATCCGCTTGTAACAAACAAGCATTTGATTCGAAATTGTTTTTTTACGCAGCGGGATGCGCTGATTAAGCGAATCGATTTTTTCATTCATAATGAGCAGTGGTACAATGATAGAGGCATTCCTTACCAGTTGACGCTGGTTTTTGAAGGGCCGGCGGGTTGCGGAAAAACGTCGACGGTAAAGGGAATTGGGACGTATACGAATCGACACATTGTGGACGTGGATTTGAATGGAATCAAAGACGTGTGCGAGCTTGAGAATATTTTCAACGGGACGCACATCAACGGGAAATACATTCCGTCGAACAAGCGGATTTTTATGATTGATGAGATTGACAAGTTCTTTGAAGTGCTGGACGACAGAGAGCAAAAAGAAAAAATGAGGTTGTTGGCTGCGGCGAGCAAGGAAACAACGAATTCGAGCATTGTAATTGTGAAGGAGGGCTCTGGCGGAACTAACGGATCAACAGAAAATAGGTTTGGATCGAATCTGGCATCAACGGCTGCCGCGATAAGCGGGTGCGCAAACAAGACATCCGTGAATGATTTGACCAAGGGACAGATTCTGAGTATTATGGATGGAATTATAGAATCAAAGGGGCGGTTTATTATCTGCACGGCAAATGACACGTCGAAAATTGATTCCACATTTAAACGGCCGGGGCGAATGGATGAGTTTATTCATTTTACGAAATGCGATGCGCTGATGATTCATCAGCTGATGGACCTATTTTACGACGGAACTGTGGATGAAAAGCACGTGCGGTCAAAAGAAGAGCTGGAGCGATTTCAAGGGGCGGAGTTTAAGATGTCGCCGTCGGAGCTGAATAAAATATGTTTCAATAACATTTCGTCGAGAGACGCGTGTGAAAAGCGAGTTTTAGAAGAATTGGAAAAATAAAGTAGCAAAATTAGATAGAGTAAAACCTGTTGTAAGAAATGGTGTTTCTGTTTTAAAAATTGAATTATCAACTAATGGTTATAATACTAATGGTGATTTTGCTAAGAGCGCAGCAATTTTAAACGGTTTGGTGGACGGAAATTACAGCTTGATTTTTTATTTTAATGTATTGAATATAAATTCTGGAGAATTTTCATGCGGTGAAGTACTTTCTCCGCCTGGTAGTAATAGTGTGCCAATATTGGAACCCGTTTCAATGCGGGCATCGGAAGACCCTAAAAATTTAGGGTATTTTATTATAATTGAAACTAATCAACGGGTTCAAAATACACGCTATTCATATGCTTCGTGGGATGAAACTAATTTAATATTAAGAATATGGTTACGAAATGATACTTATCGGGCTAACTGGACTTTAAACACAGCAAGGATTCCTAGAAATATCGCCCAGTCGAGCGACCTTAAGGTCTTTACAGTTAATAACGGACTATTATTTTTTCAGGGTCAACGTCAGGATTGGATACAACCTTCGTTGAATGTAAGTAATCCAGGACCAGGAAAAGACGATCCATGTATTTCTAATAGAAATTGTTGTGTAATAAATAATTGAAGAAATATTTTTACTATAATATAATTATTTTTATATCATGGTAATATTATAAATGCAAAATTTACACGAGTTACAACAGTTGCAACGAGTGCGACAACACGTTCAGCAACCGTTGCAGCAACAACAACAACAGCAACAGCAACAGCACCAACATCAACACCCATCACAGCAGCAACAACAACTTGATGTTGAAGTAAAAAATGCAATGGAGTCGTATTCAGAAAAAGAAAAGTTAATTTTCGAGTTTTTGAAAAATATTATTGTCAATTTGATTCTCTCGATCAAGCAATTACGAGTAAAGCTGGAGCCGATTTTAAACCAGCCGAATGTGATTTATGCGGAGATTTTCAAAGTGTACGAGGAAGTCAAGGCGGAATTCACGGCGAGCGATATTGAGAATATAGAGTCGGTGATATCGATCACGAGTTGCGCGAATGAAGTAAACGGCATATTTACAACAGCGTTTGCGAGCATTATGGAAGACGGAAAAATCGACATGAATGATGCCGTGCACTTTATGACATTCATTCATCAAATTATCAACTTGTTCAACGAATACACGGCGAATCAGAATTTCAAAGTGTCGCTTTCATCCGAGTGCATTCTACATTTTTTGAATTTCATTGTGAAAAGTATACTGGTTTTAACGCTGGACGGAGTGGAAGAGACGACTGCAATACAAATGCTGGATGCGTCGGTAAAATTAATAAAAATAACTGTGTTGCCGATTACAAAATGCAAATGTAAATATTTTTGTTTTTCTTGCAATTGAAATGAGAAATTCAAAAAATTATAGTTTTATATATATTTATTATATTATTTTATTTGTAAAAAATTTTATTATATAATAAAAAATTGAATTAAATGCATGTTTACAAATATAATAGTAACCTTATAGGTCCGGCCATATTCGATCGATTCAATGTCACAAGGAGGAGGAGGAGGAGGAGGAATTATAAACGCGACAACGACAATAAAAACGCCATCATATTCGAATGAACACAAGACAACCAAAAAAAATAGACAAAATAAAATAAGCAAACAAAAACTGTGGGATCAGATCGAAGGTAGTTTTAGTAATGATTGTTGTAATAATGATAATTTCGAAAATAAGACAGACAAAAAGAATAGCTTGGAGTGTGTGTATAGAAGCAGCGGACAGAGAGAAATTTGCGACAACTGTGCGTCGTCGGTTTCTTTTACAGATGATGGATTTTTGACGTGCACCAATCAAAAATGCGGCATTGTATATAGGGATGTGCTTGATCAAGGCGCAGAATGGCGGTATTACGGCGCCGACGACAATCAGTCCAGCGACCCGACGCGGTGCGGCATGCCGGTGAACCCGCTTTTAGTGGAGTCGTCATACGGGTGCAAGGTAATGTGCGATGGCGCGACAAGTTACGAGATGCGCAAATTTCGAAGGTATACGGAGTGGCAGTCCATGCCGTATCGCGAGAAGGCGCAATACGACGAATTTCAATGTATAACCATTATTGCGCACAATGGCGGTCTGCCTAAAATTATTGTGGACGAGGCGCTGCGTTATCATAAGAAAATTTCCGAGTTCAAGACGTACCGCGGGCTGAATCGCGACGGAATCATTTTGGCTTCAACATACATTGCGTGCCGAAAGCACGGTTGTCCCCGAACCATTAAAGAGATTGCGACGATTTTCAACTTGGATAATACGAGCGCAACCAAGGGCTGCAAAAATGCGATTACGATTATCAACGAACTGGAGCACGAATTTGAGAATTCGGACAAGACGAATTTTAGCAAAACGAAACCGGAGGCGTTTATTGAGCGGTATTGCAGCCGACTAAACATGAACGGCGAATTAACAAAGGTGTGTCAGTTTGTGGCGACGCGCATTGAGAAACAGAATTTGATTCCGGAAAATACGCCGCACTCGATTGCTGCGGGGATTATATACTTTGTTTCGCAGATATGCAACTTGAACATTTGTAAAAAGGACGTGAATCGTGTCACGGAAATTAGCGAAGTGACGATTAACAAGTGTTTTAAAAAGTTGGAACAGTACACGAGCAATTTGATACCGGGTATAATTTTAGAAAAGTATGCGGTTGTTGAAGGGAAAAAGTGAAAATATAAAGTGAAAATATAAAGTGAACAATATGAATTTTAAAATATTAAAAATCAAAAATTCAATAATAAATACGTAGTAAAGAGTTTAAATATTATAAATTACATATAATATTATAAAAAATATCATGACGACTACAAATGAAACGACTATAATCAATGATATAGAAGAAACGGAAGCTACTAAAAAATTCGCCGCGCCAAAACTTGTATTCATTGTTCCGTATCGCGATCGAGAGCACCATTTGAAATTTTTTTCGGTATATATGAAGCACGTTTTGTCCGAGTATGACCCGTCATCATATGAAATCTACATTGTTCATCAGAAGGACGGTCGGCCGTTTAATCGTGGAGGCATGAAAAACATCGGGTTTTTAGCAGTCAAGGAAAAATATCCAAACGAGTACCAAGACATGACGTTTGTGTTCAACGATGTGGACACGGTGCCATATGATAGCGGCATCGTACAGTATGAAACGCGCGCGGGCATTGTGAAGCACTTTTACGGAGTGAAATTCGCGCTGGGCGGCATTTTTTCAATCAAGGGTGGGGATTTTGAACGGACCAACGGGTTTCCAAATTTTTGGGCGTGGGGCGGAGAAGACAATTACATGCAGTATCGCGTTTTACAATCCGGTCTGAAAATAGACCGCCGCGGATTTTTCCCGCTGCAACATCCGAACATTTTGCAAATGGTGGAAGGAATCATGCGAACGATTTCGCGATCGGAAGCTGAAATGGTGTTTTATAAAACGACGAATGACGGGCTGTATACGATACAGAATTTGAATTACAATGAAGAAGAGAAATTGAATACGAATGCGGCAGTCGACTTTCGCTATATTCACGTTTCGCATTTTGATTGCGCGTACAGTCACGCGTCCAACACATACGAGGAACAGAACATTCATGAAGAAAAACGGATAAAATTTAAATCGAGGGGGGTCGCATCAGCAGCACAAGAAGAACAGCAGCGCGCCATGTACCAACAACAAGTGCTGGCAGAACAGGAACAGCGTTTAAAACGACTGCATTTACAGCAGCAGCAACAGCAACAACGTTTAGAGCACCAGCAACGTTTACAACAGCAACAGCACCAGACACAGCAGCAACGACTACAGCAACAGACACAGCAACAGCAACCGCAACAGCAATCGCAACCGCAACCGCAGCAACGTTTACAGCAACGAGTTGTTAGGCGTGTAAGAAAAGGATTTTTTTGAAATATTGGGCTAAACTTGGATGCAATTCTAATTTATATAATTCTAAAATTCTAAATTATATAATTGAAAATTATGCTTTAGCAGAAGAAAAAAAAATTGTCCCATTTTAAATCTTAAAGGGTGTAAATTATTTCGTCATCGATGCTGTTTATTTAGAAGATTTGATTAATTTAAATAAATATATTCAAATAATATATTTATTTAAATTAATATATTCAAATAATATATAACAATGGATACTACACCACCACTATTTACAGGCGATGATCGCCCGGTTGAGAGATACCCGGTACGAGAACAACAAGCTGTTGTTGCAGATTTACCAGGTGACGAAGATTTAATGGATTTTATTTCGCGGCAACCACCCGACCCCGATGGTGGCACATTTGAGAAGTTTCAAGCTGCGGCAGCAGCTATTGATGCAAGCGCAGATGCAAGCGCAGATGCAAGCGCCGCTCGTGATGTCGCTGATGTTCGCGCTCGAAATCTCGCCCTCCAAACAAAAGTTAGCTTGTTGCCTGATTATGCTCAATATGTTACGGCTGAGAATATTCGAGCTTTTTATTTTTACATGAGAAGGCAACCAGCTGAGAAAGCTGTTATAGATCGTTACATTCTTGGTTATTTAGACCCCCAAAATCATCTTTCGTCAAGGCCTCCTTATGGACAACCATATGATCCAAGTCAAGGAGCAATGGTACTACAAAAAAAAGGTGGATATAAATCTAAATCGAAATCAAAAAAATATCGTTACAATAAAAAATCAAAGACAAATAAAAGGCGTCGGTCTCGGTCAAAGCATCGGTATAATAAACCTAATCCAATAAAAAATGAAAGTAAGTAAATAATAAAGGGGGTCTAAAATGCTTCATTAAAATCGAAAATTTCTTCCGTTTTGGTTTTTTCTGCGAGGGCGTATTCGCTGACCCGCTTTTCAAAAAAGTTTGTTTTCCCTTCGATGCTTATAAGCTCCATAAAATCAAACGGGTTTGGCGAATTGTACAGCTTTTCACATCCCAGCTGTAACAGCAGTCGGTCGGCAACAAATTCAATGTATTGAATCATGAGCTTGGAATTCATGCCAATCAAGCGGCACGGCAGCGCTTCGCAAATGAATTCGGTTTCAATGTCGACCGCTTCTTTGACAATGTCTTGCACCCGCGACTTTTGCACCGGTTTTGCCATTTTATTGTATAAAAGCACGGCAAATTCGGTGTGAAGCGCTTCGTCGCGCGAAATGAGCTCGTTACTAAAAGTGAGCCCGGGCATTAGGCCGCGTTTTTTCATCCAGAAAATAGAGCAAAATGCCCCCGAAAAGAAGATGCCTTCTACGCACGCGAATGCGATCAAGCGGGTTTGGAACGAGCTGCGCTTATCGTGAATCCATTTTTTTGCCCAGTCCCCCTTTTTCTTGATGCACGGAAAATGATGAATGGCATTAAAAAGTCGCCCGCGCTCTTCTTCGTCTTTAATGTACGTGTCAATGAGCAAGCTGTAGCATTCGGAATGTATGTTTTCCATGGCAATTTGAAACCCGTAGAACGCGCGGGCTTCGGCGAGTTGGACGTCGGACATGAAACGGGTCGCCAGGTTTTCAAGAACAATCCCGTCGCTCGCAGCAAAAAATGCGAGAATCATGCTTATAAAATATTTTTCGTCGGCTTCCAGGGTTTGCCAATGAACACCGTCTTTTGAAAAATCGATTTCTTCCGCCCTCCAAAAACAGTCCACTTGTTTTTTATACATTTTCCAAATGTCATTATCTTTTAGTGGAAACATTACGTAGCGATTATCGTCTTCGGTAAGTAAAAGGTCGGCGAAATTTGTACCAGTCGGTATTTTTTTTGACATTTCCTAAAAGTATGGATGGGCGGTTGTATATTTATTCAACAATATTTTTTAAATTTATTTAAAAAATATTTAAATAAATATTTAAAAAAATGTAAATAAGAATAAAAAATAGTATTACAGTAAAACAAAGACAGTAAAACAAAGAAACAACAATAAAACAAAGAAGAAAGAATGACAAGGCACAATCACGACAACAATCGCGACAACGACTCCACAGGACTCTCGGTATACAAGCGAGACAAACAAATGAATGAAATTCAACAAAAAATAGAAGAAAACAGAAAAAAAATGTTTGAAAAACGTTTAGCATTAAAAAAATACGCAAAAACGCACGATTCCAATCACCATATCAAGGAAATTGTAAAAAAATATGATGAATATTACCATGAATATAAAACAAATGTAAAGTTGCAAATACGCGCTTTAGAGGAAATTATAAAGCACTTGAATTACGTTGTAGAAGAACAAAGTCAAAATGAGGATTTAGATTCCGACGACGATTTGGTTTCAAGAAATAAATCACAATTAAAAAAAGACAAAACAATGATTTTAAAAGAGATTGATAATCTCAGAAAATTATTGGTATAAAACGTGTCGTCGCTGCGCACCAATTCCGATTTCTCTCAATAAGATACCGCGCGGTTTCAATAAATTGCGCACCCGTTGCATTTTATACGCATGGTGTTTTTTCCATTTGCGCTGAAAAATGCGCAACCAGAATGTTTTATAAATTGCCACGTGTTCACCCCCCACTAATTCAATGCGTTGAATAATTTCCAATGAAATGTAGTTTTTTTTTACAACCGCGCATTTATAATTTCGAATTACGGGATGTTCTGACCACTCTTTGTTTAAAACCAGGTATTGGTGATAGAATTGTCGTGATGTATTTATCATACTCATAAACATGGTAGCTTGTGCCGAGTGATAAGGGCCCCCATACACTATTAAATAGTGTGAGTCAATGTTTGGAGAAGAAGTATAAGTTTTTCCGTGAATGTAGGCATTAAAAATGGTGCAAAATGCTAATTTATATTTTGATTTCATGTATTTATTATTATTATTATTATTATTATTATGTATATTCTATTGATGACTTGTGTTTATGCGATATTTATAAATTATTTTTTATATACAAACAAAATTTTACAGAATATTATTTATTTTATTTTGCATTTTTTAAAATAAAATAAATAATATTCTATTAATATAATAAATTATATTATAATAAATTATATTAATAGAATATAGTTTGGAAAAATGGTAAACATACACATGAAGCTTCCAAAGGTTGTTGAAACAATGTTGAATGATAAAAATGTTTTGTACATTGTTGCATTTTTAGCAATTATGACCTTTTTTGGATACATTATTTTGAGAGATAGCTATGCGCTATTAATCTTTTTATCCATCGGATTCATTTCGACATACTTTAGTAAAAATATGACGGTTGTTTTACTTTCAACGCTTTTGCTGACAAATTTTATTACTGTGTTGTCGAGAAATTTTATTATCAACAAGGAAGGGTTTGACGCGACTGCAACTTCGGCAACAGACGCAGACGCGACTTCGGAGGCAACAGATTCAAAAAAAACAGTTGCAGCTGCGACTGGCTCTACAGCAGCAACCGGGGCGAAGCCGGTATTACAATCAGGAATTATGGGCGCAGGTGCCGCAAAAGCGTCGAAGAAAGTGGCTGCTTCTGCATCGTCTACAGCAGCCGCTGTTCCTAATGGTCAGAAAAATGCAGCAACAACAACAACAAAAGAACCCATGACGGAACTCAGCCCTGCAAGTTTAGAAGACGACGACGACCTTCCCGTGAATAATCGCGTCGATTATGCCAAAACGCTGGAAAAGGCGTATGACAATTTAGAGAACTTGGTGGGCAAAGAAGGAGTCAACGGACTCACATCCCAAACCAACGTGCTGATGGACCAGCAGCAAAAGTTGATGGAAAATATGAAGAGCATGGAACCGCTTTTGAAAACGGCGCAATCATTTTTAGATAAATTCGAATCAAGTTCAATGGGCAAGATGTTTGAAAAGATTCCGGGAATGTCGTCCATGTTTGGAACAAATGCTGCTGCTGCTGCTCCTGCACAAAACGGAAATGTAAAAGGGGCTTAAAAATACAATAAATCCATTTGGAAAAAATATTATAATTAAATATAAAATATTTATTTATAAAAATATCATTACTATATAATATTATAAAATAAGTAAAACAAGTATAAATAAATAATGAATTCAACGAATGATTTTAAAAGTGACATAAATGCCGTGAATCAAACGTTTGACGTCATGCTGTCCAATTTCGAATCCAATTATGTTAATTTTAACACGAATGCAACGCTTTCGTTACCGTCTTCACCGCCTCCAACCGACTCTCTTACTCCCATTCCCAAAACGAATACTTCTTCTTCAAAGGATCCGGGTCCGGACCCAAATGACGCCGCGCTGTTAAAATATAGGTATGCCGCAAATCAGCTTTTAGAAAAAGTGAGGGCGCAGATTTCTTCGAATTCAAAAGACATTTCGACTATAAATGCAGACATTAGTCCGATTCAGAAGGTGTATTTGAACGTAATGGAAACAGGGGCCGCACTAAACCAAACCAAATCTGCGGCGATTCTATCTTTGGATGATTATAAAGAGCTGTATAGAACAACCGTATTTGGAACCATAATGTATGTTGTTGGTGCCGGAGCCATACTTTATTTATTGTACAAACCACAAATACAGAGTCAAATTTAGAGATATGTGTGAATGGGAATAGAATGTAATAATAGAATGTAATAGATTAGAAAATATAATGGAAATGATAAAAAAATATATTATGTATATTAAAAAAGTTTATAATATAATAATATATATAGTAAAATAGTAAAAAGTAATTTATAGTCGATACAAAATTTGAAAATAAATTAAAGTTACATGTATAGTTTACGCCAAGGACGCACATTTTTAAACGACCAAACAAATGTAAAAAATGAATCAAATATATATTTAGGGCAAATAAATGAACCAAGCGAATCGAAACAGAATTCTGGATCTGCATCTGGATCTTTACTGAATCAGCTGAATCCGATGCAATACTTTAAAAAAATGGTCATGGTCGAGCCATTTGACAATGGAAGCGGTTTGCCGACTCCGGCAGTCGCGTCTTCATCATCAGCATCCGCGCCCGAATCTGTATCATCTACATCAGGAATAGCAGACATTCAAAAGCTGAATGACGCATTCGATTCGAAAATGACCGCATATTCGAGCGCCATTTCGGAATACAATAAAGAGATTTTAAAAGGGCATAATTTTTTTGTGGTTCAAGTAAACGCGCTAACGCCAATCAACAGTTGCTTTAATTGCGACGCGTCTTTAGGAGGAACCGACTGCAGCGCAATGGGCGTGTCCAATTCAAACGGCGAAATTCGAACCGCGCTTCCCAATTCCGCATCACCGACTGCAAACTTGTTGCCGTGTGTTCAATCCGGCGTAACGGTTCCGGGGTGGAGCGCAAATCCAAATGACAGCGGCACGTGCATTGCACCGCTCGCCGGTCAAAAGTGTTGTCCAACAACCATGTTCAACGGGCAACCGGTTTGCATCGCCGGGTTTAATGGTTACGACGAAGCCGCCATGAATAACTGGATGAGTTCGTGCGTCACACCGCCGTCTCCCGATGAAATCAATCAGCGCATTGCGCTTGCAAGCGAGTACTGTAAAGGGAATGGCATCGACTTAAATTACTGGAGTAAAAATGCGAATAATTTTGTGCTCGTTACAACGCAAGATCCGGGAGACGGCACTAAAAAAATCGTGGATCAAAGCGGCAGTTGTTCGGGATGGGCCGATTCCGGAGAGTGCGAAAAAAACCCAAACTACATGTTGAGCATGTGTTCTGCTTCGTGCGTTCGTGTTGGCGCAAATGTTCCCGGCGGAAATATTCGCCCATTTGCAAAAATGAACAGTGTTCCGGTGTGGATTATAAACACGTTTACAAATAAACAAGACGCAAATAAAGCGAAAGCGGCCACAGTTTTTAGTCCAACGGTTCAAAGCGCGCTGAAATCGGCGCGTGACGACATGATGAATGCCGGGACCGCATTAATTAAAGCGCTTTCCTCCCAACAGTCCACGACTGCCGAGGACCGAAAAAAGATAGAAGAACAGCTGCGCTCTGTAGAAACGAAAATGGCCAAGTTGGCCGCTCAGTCACGCGACATGGACATTTCATTGACGGATGCCGTAACGATCGTTAAAAGTAAGACGACGAAACAAAAACAACATGGGACGACTGTAAAGGAGACATTTCTGGGAGCGTCGTCATCATTGCTTGCGCAAGAAAAAGATAGCCGCATACAGTTTGAATCGAATTATGCATTTTATACAGTGTTTTTGGTTATGGCGATTATACTCTTTGTCATAATGTTTAGCAACTTTTTTTATACGTCATCACCATCATCTTCGGAATCATCATTTGGTAGTAGCGGCGGCGACGAATCAAGTTCATCTTACGGTTTGGTATTTGGAATAATTGCATTAATATTGTTTATTTATTTTATTGTTCAATACGGATTGGCTCGTTATAATATTTCTCGGCCGCAACTACCATTTGCAAGTATCAACCCGTTGTTTGTACTTTAAGAATAATTTATAAAGTAGTTAAAAATAGAATCGAATATAAAATAGAATCGAATATAAAATAGAATCGAATATAAAATAGAATCGAATAATTGTAAAAAATAATAAAAATAATATATATTATAGAATATTTTTACAATATATTTTCGTTTTTATTAACTATTTAACTAATCTAATTAACTTTAATAAACATGTCTTCTTTAATCGTTGCACCAAATTCGCCGAGACAAACCGCTGCATCAGTTGGTGCACCCACCGTTCCGACACAAGTTGTTGACGGTGGTGACGGTGGTCACGGTGGTGACGGTGGATCAAAATTGAAATCGCCATCCCCACCAAGTCAAGACAGCACAACCGAACAAATCATTGAAAAAATATCAAATTTACAGGATTTAGAAAATCAGAAATACGATGACTTGAACGTTTTACTCGCTTCGAATCCAACACCGGACAACATTGCGCAACAAAAGGTGCTTGTCAACGACATTACACAACTTACAAATATTCGATCCCAGTTATTCAACACGTTGCTTATACACGCTCAAAACAACGTGAATATGAATGATACCATGAATGCCAACGTGCAAGATAAACACACTATTGTTACACTGAAAGAAAATGATTTGAACGCTCGAAAAGCTGCAAACGCGGCAATAAGCCAAGACGTTGAAAACACAAAAAGAATGGTAGACATCAACGTGTACTATAAAAAACAATACGAAGCACGCGTCGTCATAATGAAATACATTGTTGTGGTATGTTTTATGGTGATATTTTTTATAGTGCTCATGAATTTGGGCTGGTTGCCGCAGGAAATGGTAATTGTTTTGGTGGTACTCATTATTCTTGGGGGCGGATTATACATTGGTTCGTTGATGTATGATGCATATAAACGGAGCAACATCAATTATGATGAATACAATTGGGGGTTTAATTCTCAAGATTCTCAAGAAATGGCATCTTCGAATTCGAACCAATCCACGTCCAAAAAACCCCGGTCAAACGATCGAACGTGTAGGACTGGCAGCGACAGCATGTCATCCAGATTGGAATCCATGTATAAATCCGTTTCATCATCGGCGTCATCCATCGAAGATTCGATTAAATCGTCGTCAACAACATTAATGTCGGATTTAACTCCAAGTGCAGACAGCGGCGATCCGCCCGCACCGGCTGCATCATCGTCTTCAATTTCTGCCGCATCAACGGCTGGGTCTGGATCAACCACCGTACTACCACCCTCTGTCCATTCAAAAGTATCTGAAAGTTTCATGCTGTCAAAGGTGCCTCGAAAATATTTTTCTCAAGGGGGACAAGGCGCGACCCCCTTTACAATGGAAGACAATTATGGTAAACTATAATTAATAATAATTTATAATTTAGATGAAAAATAAAAAATATAGATGAAAAAAATGAAATTAAGTAATTATAAATTTCATTTTTTTTGAGCTTAAAACATTAATATTAATAAATAATAATAATAATATATGGTTACTATAGTAACAGTAATAGTAATAGTAACAACGCGAAAATATGACAGATAATGCAGCATTACTTCAAAGCATTCAAAGCATAAATGATATGGTTGCAAGCGTTAACAATTCGTGCGTCGGTGATTGTTTGATAAATAAAAATCGGAGCGAATTGAAACAGCGATATTTAGACGCACAACGAAATGTTAAAGTTGCGCCCGAAAAATTGACACAAGCCGAACACGATTATTTATTAAATAGAGATGGTCCTAAAAAGTATAGAGAGACGTTGAGAAGTCGATATGCTAAAAATGCAGAGCAAGAAATGAAGAAGTTAAAGGATGAGCACGCGACCATTATGAAGGAAGTAAATCTAGGAATTATGAAAATTCAATCACAAACCGACGAAATATACAATTCGACAAACTATAAAAACATGTTGTCAAATACGCAGAGTCGCATTGAAGACGAACTACAGGATAACATACAGAGGACGACAGTAAGCAGTCGAAAAATATTTTACATGGAAAAACAGATTGAGTCGTTTTCGTGGTGGTTTTACTTGTGTCGCAATTTATACTGGGTATGCGCACTAGTATGGGTCATAATCGGTGTCATTTATTATCGCCAGTTTACCACGCGTTCTCTCGGTATTTTCGTATTCATCGTGGCATATCCGTTTTTCATGGTGTGGCTGTTTGTGGCTGCGTATTCTTCGGTAAAATATGTTGTCTCGATGTTTCCTAGAGATGTGTATCTCAGTATTTAATTTTTAGTTTATTATTATTTTGGAATTTTACTAAAATTTAAATATTTAAGTAAAATATTTAAACACTTAAAAAATATAATTATAGTATAAAAATTAATATATACGAATCATGGAAGAAGTAAATAAAGCTAAAGCACTAAAACTAAAAACTGGAGATTTGTTGGTGTGTGATGATTTGCAGCATGACGACTGGGGTGTCTTCAGTTGGTTTATAAAATATTTTACAATGAGCGACTATTCTCATGTGGGAATGGTCGTTGTTGATCCGGAAATGACGAATCCTGCACTAAAGGGCACATACGTGTGGACATCGGGCATATCAAACACGCCGGACCAAGAAGACGGTGTAAAGAAATTCGGCGTTCAGTTTATCGAATTTGAGAATTTTCTAAAAACGTATGAAGGGAAAATATACGTACGACGACTGAAATGCGAATCGGAAGAACAATATCATAAAATATTCAATATTGAAACGTTGCGCGAGATTCACCAGGTTGTGTACAATAAGCCGTATGACACGGTAGTCACGGATTGGATTGAAGCGTACACTCAAAAGGATTTCAAACCGCAAAAAACGTCGAGGTTTTGGTGTAGTGCGCTAATCGGATACATTTACACGAAACTCACACTTTTGAAAAGCGAACTAGATTGGAGTATTTTGACCCCCGGGTTTTTTTCAACTGAAAATAAGTCGTTTAGCATGTTGCATGGAGCAACACTTGAAAAAGAGGAACAAATCTGGGGATAAATAAAACGGGGATAAATAAAACGGGGATAAATAAAACGGGGATAAATAAAATGGGGATAAATAAAAATTATAATTATAATAACAATTATAAAATAAAATTGAATATTTTTTCTACTTGCATGTTATTGACAGCATTGAACGCAAGTAGAAAAAATATGAGCCACCACCAAGATTGGACGCCCGTTGTATTCAACAAGAATTCTCATGATGGAAAGGATACTGGAAAGCCCTCATCATCATCATCCTCATCATCGCTATCAAATGTTGGTGTTTATAAAGCAGCCAGCGACGACGACGTCAAGAAAACAAAATACGTTTTGAAATCCACATCACAAGCCATTATGAGCGCGCGTTCAGAAAAAAAAATGACACAAAAAGAATTGGCGCAAAAATGCAATATGGATGTTTCCATTATCAACGAAATTGAGCGCGGCGCGTGTGTTTACAATGCGACCCACGTGAACAAGATTCAGAGCGTTCTGGGTGTAAAAATTCCGAGAGTGTAAATTTATCGGAAAGCACCTTACTCAAATTAAAATACTATGACACCAATAATTTCAGGAACTGTGGGTCCATCATACACGATGTCATCAATGACGGGTGCGCCCGGCACTCCGATGAAAATTTCGAGAATAGAAGGAGGGATAATTTCGATAATTTTTTCAATACAGCACCCGGATAATTTATTTTGCCGATACTTGTCGAGCGCAATGTATCCGGTTAATGGAAAGTTTCTATTTTTTACAAAATAGTTGTTCGACGCATTGGTTCCTTGAAAGTTGCCGGCATTCGCCATGGTTGCGCCGTATGCAGAGTAATATGAAAATCCGTTGCTTGTGATCGTGTCGGATTTTAGTTTTTGAAGGCGCGTGCTTCCAGAAACGGCGCCCTGTCGTGCAAACTGTGGATTATTCGGCTTGTAAATGGTGCTGCAGTAATTATTCGGCGGAGTGTTGAGCGCGTTATTTTTATATATTTTGGGATTGGCACAATTTTTTGGTTGATACGCTTGCGGGCCTAGCGGGTCGTTATCGGGGTACAAGAATATGAAGGGAATGTTGTTTGTTGGGTTGGGATAGTACGTTCCATTCGGGAGCTTCGTTGTCGACTCGCGCTGCGCATACGTTCGGCACCTGGATTCCAAGTACTGTGTAATTGAACTGTATTGGGACTGACTCTGTGTTACTATTCCCGACTTGATAACATTGGCTTCGGGGTTGCACGCAATGCACACGGTGTCAAACACGCCGGTATAAATGTGATAATTCGCATCAATTGCGGGTTCTGGAACATTAATTTGTCCGTTATTTTGTAGCTTTGTTCCAACAGTAAATTCATTTTTATTAAACGCGTCGGCAATTTCGAAGGAGTTGTGTCCATTATAAACCGTAACTTCTATTTCGGGACCTTCTTGAAGTGGGGTATTCGGATTAATGTTTGTAATTTCGGGAACGGCACCAAGGTCATCATATTGAATGTCTGTAATAACGACTGCTCCAGGGACTTCCGGAACAATGTCTAGAATTATAGGAGCATTCGTCGCAAGGCACCTGCACGTGTCGTCGTTTGTTTTATAAATGGTGGAACCAGGCGTGTCCATAAAATACACCCGCGACATTCGTTTTTGTGTGGAGTTGTCACTGGACGGTTTTGTGGGGACCAGTTGTCTCCGCCAATGTTTAAGCGGGCGCGCTTTAAATTCGGGTCCAATAAAATCGTGCTGCTCTAAATTATTGGGCACGTCGTTTGCATTCGGGCGATGCATTCCCGGAACAATATTGAAGGCCGTGTCTACTTTTGTTGCATAATGCGGCTTTCGAGTTGTAACTAAAGTATTCGAACTTTTAAAATTTTGCGGGTTGTTTATTTTTGGAGTTGTAATATTTGCCATGAGTTTTTACTCCCCCTATTCGTCGTCTTCGTATTATTATTATTGAATTATATAAAAAAATTGAAAATATAATTCAATAATAAATTGAATGACAAATTCACTCGCCGTTTCAGCGTTAAAAATGGCAACAGCAGTAGGAGCAGCAGCAACGGTTAACGACGACCACCTAGAAGGAAATAAAGAGTCATTAAGTAAAATATTTCTTCACGAAGATCACGATTTCAAAACGGAAAAAGAAAAAGAAAAACAACCGAGGGTGTATTTTTATGATTCTAATCCACCAGTTGAACTGGGGACCTTTGAATTCAATCAGAAAAAATGGAATGCGGCACTTACCGGGTGTTGGAGTGACGGCGAGTGTAAATTCTCAAAATATACGTTCAAGCACGAGTGTCCGTACAGTAAAGTATTTTATTATGGTGTAAAGGAGACACCTGGAACAACAATTGGTCCAGAGTATGAGTTTGATAAACACCCAAAAGACAGGGTGTATTATCGACGCTTGAATGCAAAGGGGGGTGTGGCCACGCTTGGAAGAGTGCTGGATCACGGTTATCCGTATGATGCGGGATTCAACGGATTCTCGCACGGGAATACTATTTTTGAATTTGATAAAGAGTCATTCAGAAATAGCGACTGTCGATTCATATTGCCTGTAAAATACAAGGTATACTTTTTAGAATAATTTTAGAATTTAAAATAATTTTAAAAATTATGGTTTGGATAAGATTTATTTTTTATATTTTCTTGTGGAATGACGACGACGACGACGATGTTGTTTTTTTTGTCGCGTTCGTGTTTGTGTGTATTTCTTTTTTTTTCTTGCTCCTCCTTCAAAATCTATTTTATATTCGTTTAATGAATCTTCTAATACGCGATCGTGGTTGTAGCGAAGAGCTGCTTCATCATTGCGAGAATTAAGACGAGCTAGAAATTCAAGATGATCAGCTTTTCTCTTTTCATCTTCAAAATACTTGGCTTTTCTCTCTTCATAAGGAACAAACTCTTGTCTGAAATTAGCCAATCTATTTATTTCAGCTACTCGGGCTTCTTCTGCTGCTACTCTGGCTGCTTCTTCTAGTGCTGCTACTCTGGCAGCTTCTGCCGCTTCTTCTAGTGCTGCTACTCTAGCAGCTTCTGCAGCTTCTTGTCGTCGGAACTCTTCTTCAGGTACTGATTGGCCGCGTGCATTTATTGCTCTACCTCTGAATGCTGATAATCCTCTGGTAGGTCCCGATTGTCCTCTGGTAGGTCCCGATTGTCCTCTGGTAGGTCCCGATTGTCCTCTGGTAGGTCCCGATTGTCCTCTGGTGGTTCCCGATTGTCCTCTTCCTCGTGGATACATTACAATAAAATTTTAAAATATTCCTAAATATTATTTAATATAATATAATATTATAATATTTATTTTTTTGTAATTTCGAATTCGGAGAGAGTGTATGGAGTTTGAATCAAATAAATTTCATCGTCGTCCGGGTGCGATTTATACATGGAACAATTCGCGTATTTCAATTTCATGAGTTTCGTAGTTTCGGTTTCGCGTCGTTTTGAAACGGGTTCTTCAAAATCACCTGATTCTTCTGCTGTCGCTTCTTGATACTCGGGGTCAAACTGGAGAGAGGACTGATACATTTCCAGCATATTGCTAATAATTTCAACTTGTTTTATAGGGTCGTGCGTTTTTAAAATAAGTTCTTGCTGTTTTTCAATATTGGATAAAACCGATTGAATTTCGTCTCGCGTGCGTATATAACGAATGTGCTCCTCTTTTTTTCCAACAACGGTTTCATAATCAGAGAGATATTTTTTATAAATTTCAAGCTGTTTATTGAATTCGGGGATCTTTCCAGAAATTTCGGCGAGCGTTTCGTCCTCTGTTTTATAATTAAATAGTAAATCCAGTTTTAAATTTATAATTTGTTCCTTCATTGTTTCAACATTTTTAAATTGCGACGCAATCAAATCTTGAAGGTTATACGTATTTCCGAGTTTAAAACCGCGACTTCTTTTCAGTCGTTGCATTTTTTCCATAAGGTGCTTTATAATTTCAGAATCTAGAATTTTTTTTTTCAGTTCGTTG
>Ga0315284_10005260_pt1 | contig 18375 bp, 19 predicted proteins | sample YL17G09_16_MG_FD_203696 | JGI IMG/M metagenome (GOLD analysis project Ga0315284, IMG submission 203696) | Sediment microbial communities from Yellowstone Lake, YNP, Wyoming, USA - YL17G09_16 | ecosystem: Environmental > Aquatic > Freshwater > Lake > Sediment | place: USA: Wyoming | collected...
AGCCAGCCAGCCAGCCAGCCAGCCAGCCAGCCAGCCAGCCAGCCAGCCAGCCAGCCAGCCAGCCAGCCAGCCAGCCAGCCAGCCAGCCAGCCAGCCAGCCAGCCAGCCGATGGCATCGAGACAAGCCGCCGCCTGTCAACCGCTGGCAGCTAATCAGATTCCTGATCCCTGATTCAGGCTCCCTTTATTAGTATGGTGATCAAATCAAATAAGGATCACGCCGCTTTATCCATAAGTCACTCACTATCAACAGCTCACCGACTCCGCATTACCTACATTGTAACAAGTTGGAGGGTACGCCACGGGTGGGTCGGCTGATTTTTTAAGGGCGGAGCGTTTACATATATCCATCTATAGAAAAAAATTTGACACTTTTCCAATTTGGGGCTACATCTCTGTCATGGCCAATCTAAAGAAGCAGGAATACTACCACAGTAAGCGGGAAGAACGTCTTAAATATCAACGGGAATACTATCTCAAGAACAAAGAGCGGATATCCCGAAAGAAGGAAGTCGATAACTTGATCGATCCAGAAAAGCGTGAGGCACTATATGTGTACAACCAAAACTACTACCTGAAGAACAGAGATCGTCTCCGCGAAAACAGAAAACGGAAGCGTGCTGAGGGAAAAGCTCAGAGGATCAACGTAATCCCGCAAATTATTGACTCTTTTCAAGACATTGAAAACTGAATTGTCGTAACTCATTGATTTTTCAATGAATAATTATTTGGCTACCCCCCTAAAAAACCCTTATAATATACGGAGTTACATTGCTTCGCGAGAATCAATGTAACTCCAAGTAATAATAAAGTTTATTATAAGGTTAAGCAGAAAATAATTGAACAAAAAGATTGACGAGACGCTAAAATGAAACCAAATACGCCCTATGGACACGCTTGAGAACGCTAAAAAGTACGCTATTGACCGAAAAGGCAACCTGATTCGTGAAGGCAAACCCGTTCGCCGTAAGTTTCGGTGCGGAAAATGGTATTCGCAGATTACCGACGACAACGGAAAGCGGAAAATGATCTGCTTAGACAAGATATCCAACCAGAAACCTACGCTTTCAGCGGAATTCATCTTCGTGAATGAGGGTGCGATACGACATTCGCTCTATCCGACGATAGCCGTTACGAAGTACGGAGCGATATATTGCATCCTGATGCCCTCTACGGGCTTTTCAGCTGGCTCCTGCTACATGGTCAGCGAATTCATACGTCCGAGCGGGCTACGGTACGTTTCTGTACGCAAATCGGATGGCTCACGCCGCACGATTCGGGTTGCCAAACTCGTAAGTGACGTTTGGGGTTCGGAATCGATGTTTAATCCGAACGAATAAAGTATTGACAAATAATTTTAACTCGCTTACTTTTTTTGCGAATGCCATCAAGCCACTTAGATATCAACGGACTTGATCTTCTTTCTCTGGACGAAAAAGGAAAGCCAGTTGAGACAAGATTGAAGGATGTGCTTAGTGCCATATCCATTTTTAACTCGTTGCGGAGAGGCGACGAGAAGTCTGCGGTTACACGCGCCCGAATCGACGCGATGTTTGACGGAGCCGCTCCATATGACTCGTCAAAACTGCTCGCTACCAACCAGCAGCTGAAGACCAACTTGAATTTCGGGGAATCTCAACGCTTGTTGGATATTGCTCTTTCCGCTTACGTCGATCTCTACAGCTCGTTGGAGTCTCTGGTAGAAGTCAAAGGCACAGAAGGAGAAAAAAGTCAGTTAGGGTATCAAGAGGATGTCGTCGCTGAAGAGTTTACGCACCTGCTGCGTAACTGGCCCGAATTCCACAGCAGTTATCTGCGCTTGTGTACTACGTTCATTAAGCATGGAGTTGGAGTCGCTTATTTTGACTCGCCTGAAGACTGGAAATTCAGGGTCGGCAGCTTTACCGACATCCTTATTCCGCGACAAACGGCCTCTACGGAGAACGCCGTAGACGTAGCCGTTATCCGTCGCGACTATCTGCTGCATGAACTCTTTGCGTTCATCAAGAACGAAGAAGTAGCGGCGAAGATCGGATGGTTGCCCGACGAAGTGAAGCGGATCATCATCAAGAACGTCAAGACTACGGGCAGACGTTACAGTGAAGGAGGATCGCTCTACACCGATTGGGAAGCGATCCAAGCGGAACTCAAGAACAACGATCTGTACACTGGATTACAGAATCCTACGGTTGCTGTACTGCACTTCTTAGTTCGCGAGATGGATGGTACAGTTTCACATTTCATTTGCGCGGAAGATACGCCAAAAGACTTCATCTACAAAAAGATTTCCCGATACTCTTCGCCCGAACAAGCTTACGTGATGTTCACTTACGGAGTTGGCTCTAACGGAACATTCCATTCGATTCGCGGATTAGGTCAGCGTATCTTCAACCACATCCAAACGAGCAATCGCTTGAGATGCCAGATGATCGACGGAGCGATGTTGTCATCTGCTGTGATGCTACAGCCTGAATCGCAACGCGCTCTAGACGAGTTGCAGTTTACGTACTACGGAGCATACGCCATTGTTTCGCCTAACGTAAAGATTGTCGAGAAGGCAATCCCGAATCTTTCGCAAGCAGTAATGCCAGCGTTAGAGGATCTAACCAATCAATTGCAGCTGAACACGGATACCGTTTCTACGTATGGAGCGAATCAGGCATCACCATACAGGAATCAGATGCAAGTCTCATCTGACATCGATGTTGCAACTCGTCTATCAGGAGCGAGCCTTAATCTTTTTTACTCCGCTTGGCATCGTCTGTTGCGCGAAGTTGTTCGTCGCGTTGTTCAAGTTAAGCGTCCAGACAAATCGGTAACTGAATTCTATCGGCGTTGTGAAGCTCGCGGAGTTAGCCAGTCATTTATCAAGACTCTGGATGTAGATCGTACACGCGCCGTCCGTTCGGTCGGTGGCGGATCGCAAGCCAATCGCGTTGTTGCTCTTCGCGAGCTTCAAGCCATGTCTGGTAACTTCGACGAAGTCGGTCGCCGCAACTTGACTCGCGACATCGTTAGCACCCGCGTTGGACATGATCTAGCAGACCGCTACGTTCCGAAGGATACAGAAGATCGCCAGACGGTTGACGTTAAGATTGCCTTCTTTGAGAACCAACAACTGTCCGCTGGACAACCCGTTCCCGTCCTTCCTTCTGAGATGCACGGAATGCACTTGCAAACGCACTTGCCTCTGCTCAACCAGATCATCGAACAGATCAACACTGGAGGAGTCGATCCGCAACAAGTGCTGCCTGTTCTTCAATCGTTCTATCAGCATATCGGAGAGACGCTTCAGTTTGCTAGCGGAGATCCTTCGCTCTCTTCTCTCGTCGGACAGGCAAAGCAAGTGATGCAGTACGCCGAAGAGGCGATCAACAATACGACGAAAGCTGCTCAGAAGATCCAACGTGATCAAGCGCAACAGCAACCGCAAGAAGGTGCGCCGCAGCCTAACGGAGCGGAACTCAAGATGCAGGAACACCAAATCAAGATGCAGATTGCACAGCAAAAGGCAGATCTTGATTTCCAAATAAGACAACGAAAAGCAGATCAAGAACAATCGATCCGTGACGCTTCAGCAGCACTCAAGTTCCGCGAGCAACAATGATTGACAAAGCTAAAATGGCTTGTAATAAGCCACGTTCAACTCCAGATCATGCGACAAAATCTCATGTTGTCAAAGCTTGTAGCGGTGGGAAAGAAAAGCTTATCCACTTTGGACAAAAAGGAGTCGAAGGATCGCCCAAAAAAGGTGGCGAAAGTGAATCATACAGGAAAAGACGTGAAGCATTTAAAGCCCGCCACGCTAAGAACATCTCAAAAGGTGTAATGAGCGCAGCCTACTGGGCTAATAAAGTGAAATGGTAATCTAATTTATGGCATCAAAGCAAATTCCGATTCCGATCCCTTTGGATCGTTGGTTCAACAACATTAAATACGTAGAGGAACTACGCAGCATACTGGATAGCGATGCATTCCAAACGGCATCCTGTATCCTGAAAGAGGCAGCGGGTCCATCGTACTCTTCTCTCGCACAAAGTGCGGAAAATAACAATCTACGGCACGCGTGGTTCGCGGGATATCGAGACGCGTTCAGCGACTTGATGAAGTTGACTAAGCTGCCCATTGATAAACAACCACAAATTGATGAATGGACACACATATCGAATCCGTAACTGAGCAAATTCCGTCAGCTGTTGAACCAGAATCCTTTGGATCTGCGTTGGATGCAGCATTCGCTTCACTTGAAGCATCTAGTTCTTTTGATGACTCTTCTCCACCCAAAGAAGAAACCAAAACGTCTGCCGAAGAACCAACCCAAACGCCCAATGCTTCGGAAGAAGATTTGCTGGAGCAGTTGGGCGAAGAAGGAGAATGGACTCCTAAAGCCGCCAACCGATTCAAGCAACTCAAAGAGGAGATGAAGACGTTCCGCGAAGAGCGGGATCAGTTCAAGCAACTAAGCTCAGAGCAGGAGCTGAAGATCAAAGAGATGTCGGGTCTGGTTGAGAACAAAGACATCGAAGTACTGCAAAAGAAGATCGCTGATTATGAACACGCACAGATGTTCACCAATCTTGAAAAAACGTCCGCGTATGAGGAAGCCATTACCAAGCCATTGGCATCGTTAATCGAGCAAGCGGAACAGATCGCAAGTAAATACGATGTAGATACTGATGCCATTATTGATATTTTTGCTATATCGGATGCGGATAAACAGGACGAACGTATCTCAGAAATAATGAGCCACGCTTCGGATCGGGATAAAGCCCGTATCTACAAGTTGATGGAGGAAGTAAATCCTATTCTCAATCGACGTGCAGAACTCTACGCGAACGTGGAAGAAGCTTCGCGTGAGGCCGAAATGCTGGAAGAAGCACGTAATAATGCCCAACTGGCGGAGCGTGCGCGTCTTCGCGAGAACGTAACACGTAATGTTGTCGAGCGGATTACGGAAAAGCTTCCGTTCTTGAAGACGTTTGACAATCTCGACGTATCCGCCATCCAACAGAAAGCCGCCCAAAGCGATCCTTCCGTTATCCATCCTGTAGACTTTGCGTATAACGCCGTGTCGGCACAGTTGCTGCCGTCTCTTGCTCGCGAGTATCTCAGTCAGAAAAAGGAGATTGAATCTCTGACGGATCGACTGGCTGAGTTTGAGAATGCAGAGCCACGTATCTCAGGAACGGGATCGAGCCGCGTGATTACGGGTTCAGGTAGGAATTCAATTGGATCAGAACTTAGCTTTACGGATGCAATCAATCGAGCATTAGGCGGATAATTATCTGTTCCGTAAACCAATCAAAAAAGAGTGTTGACAACAGCACTTTTTTTTTGTACTTTTTTCTTGACGTAAGTTTCATCGGCTGCTCTAGCCATCAATTAGTTCTAAAAGGAAACGAAGTCAAGAGGCTCTGCTCTCAAAATCATACTCTGTTGGTTGCTCTAGCCATCAATTAGTTCTAGATATACAGCGTATAAACTAACTTCTGTTTTTACATCTAACCCTTTTTAATTTCTAACTAACTAATTTTATGGCTTCATCTTCATTTGATCTCGGATCTGGCGTAACTGCCATCAACACTATTCTTGCCGAAGAGGCAAACCGCATCGGACAAGACATCTACACCCGCACGCTTCATACGTCGCCGTGGATGGACTTGCTTAAACAAACTCCATTTCCAGACGGAATGGGCTATCAGCTCAATACTCTGATTTACGACCGCGCACTCCCAGTACAATCGCAAGGCGGTACTGTTATTGGCGTAAACTGGAGCAACCTTGGAAATCTTAATATTTCTGCTAATGACTTTACGACTGCAAAGTTAAAAGATACTATGCTTGATTCTCAAGGTAGTCGCGGTGGTGCAGGTTTTAATAACCCCCCTACGAACAACGCTGGAGACAACGCAACGGATCAACGCGCATACATCAACTTTGCTAAACGTCTTAAGAGCTATTCGCTCAAGCGTGCTATTATTGAATCGCCGCGTATCGCACTTGAGGATCTTCGCTTCGCAGCTTATCGTCAAGAGCAGCTCCGCGCCATTATGGACAACATGACTACGGCCACCCGCTTCACTTGGGAAAACCGCTATCGTGATGAGTTTGAGCTTATCAGCGACAACTTGATCGTCTGTAAGACAACTGGCACTGGTTACAATACTGCTCGCGAAACGATCACTGTAACAGGTGCTAATTCCTCAGCTAGTTCCAGCTTGCTTCTTGCTTCCGCTAACATCTCCAACGCTGTTCTCGATAAGGCTTACTTCCAACTTGTTCGTAAAGGTGCTGGTTCAAATTCCTACGGAAAAGAAAACGGTCGCCCTGTCTTCGCACTTGTCTGCTCGTCGGAAGCTTCCTACGCGCTGCAAACCGAAGCTGGATTCCGCGACGATGTTCGGTACAACGCATCCAAAGTCAGCGATCTGATTGCTCCGTTGGGTGTTGAGAAAGCCTTCCGTGGTTACTACCATCTGGTTGACGATCTTGCTCCGCGTTTTGCGATTGAGAGCAACCTCTACGTTCGTAAGCAACCATACGAAATTACTTCTGCATCAGCTGTTACAGATAGCTCCGCATACGAAGCCGCACCATACGAATTGGCCTTCATCATCCATCCTGAAGTGATGGAATCTCAAGTGCCAACTTCGTTCAGCGGATCGAACGGCCTTACGTTCAACCCGCTCAACTATCGTGGTGACTTCAAGTGGACCAACATCCTCAGTGAAATTACTAACCCTGATGGTAGCATCGGATTCTTCCGTGGAGTTCTTGCCAGTGCGTCGAAGCCAATCAAAACCGATTTTGGTTATGCGATTCTCTTCAAGCGCGACAGCACCACTCCTGCTGCTAACTAAACCCTAAACGCTAAGGGGTTCCAGTAAAACGGAACCCCTTAGCTTCATCTTTTAACTTACTAATACGATGCCTACTTTAGACGATCTACCAACTCTCGCTATCGTTTCACCTACTGGTGATGACCTCATTCCTGTTTTTGACCTCACGGCTGCTGGCTCTTCTAAGGTCCGTAAGCTACCGCTGAATTATATTTTGGGCGTACCCTCTGGTGATGTTACCAATGGTGGTACTTCTGCTGTACAAACAGCAGTAGTTGTTCCCATCTTGACTGGTACAGCAGTTACTGGCTGGACTATTACTAATGGTGGTCTGTACTCCTCTGCGCCCACTGTTACTCTTTCAGGTACTGGAACAGCTACGTTTCTTGCAATTCTGACTAATGGTGTAGTAACCAGTGTCAACACTACGGTGGCATCTGGAACTAACTCCTTTAGCGCAGCCCCCACTGTTGCAGTTACAGCTTCTACCTTCTACGAAGAAGTAAGAACCCGTCTTGTGTATGGCGTTGCAGCTACTTCACAGCTTACGTTCCCGCCTGTTGCAGGAGTACTCCGCAACTTCACTGTTATTAAAAACGGTGCTGGTACTTGTACGGTGACCCGCCATCCTGCGAATACTGGAAATATCATCCTATCTGGAACGGCTGCTGCTGGAACCAGCGCATCGATTGCTACGACTGCTGTTGCTACGTTTATCAGTGACGGAACCAACTGGTATCGTATCACCGCTATAGCACCTTAAACCCTTAATCCCGCATCCTGTTTCTTGACTCTTGCCTCTAGCAAACTTGAAACAGGGTGCGGGCCACTTTCTTTTACTTTTCACTCACTCTAACTAACTCTAACTAACTAAAATTATGGCACGCGGAGGCGGATATACAGCACAAACGGCAGCAGCTGAAAAAGCAAAAAGTTTGCGAGAGCTGCTAGCAGCAGAAGCCGAAGATCGCATGAGCGGAACCAGCATAGGTGGAGATTTACTTCGTAAATTATTCGGCGTAAAAATTCAACCAACACAGACTTTTCCATCCTCAACGCTAGAACACGGCATTCTTAGAAATGATAAGCCATCGGTTAAAAGGGATGATGTGGGAAAATCAATGCCGCCCGTAGCTGAACCTACTGGCAAGCCACAGTACGATGATTCTTTTTTAGATTCTGTTGATGCTCGCGCATCTGCTGCTGCGGCTTCTTCACCTAAACTCTTAGATTTATCTACCCCACAAGCGCAAGCAGAAATGAAGCGGTTTATCATGGAAGCTCCTGCTGCTAAAGTTGCTCCTGCTGCTAAAGTTGCTTCTACTGCCGAAATGCCAGCTACGCCAGCCGCTCCTGCTGCTGGACGCGACATCAACGCGTTGTTTGCAAAAGCTACAGGCACAGCATTTGATCCTAAATCTCGTATGGACATTGCAAAAAAACAAGAGCTTGAAGCTCTTTTGAAAGGATCTCCTGATCTTGCTGGCAAGTCTGACACTCAAGTTGCTCTTCAATACTATCGCCAAATGGCAAACTCTAAACGCAAATAATTACTATGAAAGGAATGATCGATATCCCAGAAGGCCTTACTGTTCCAGAGAACGAAGGAGAAATGTTTACTGTTCCCGTAGAGTTTGCCGTTATGCACGGTATGCTTCTTCCCGTTGCCATTGATGGCATCGATCTCCCAGCTCCTGAAGAGGAGATGCCCGAAGAGGAAGCTCCTGAAGAGGAGATGTCTGAAGAAGAGATGCCCGAAGGCGGCGGCTTCATGGCTGCTATTGAAAAAGAAATGGGCGGCGGTAAGCGTTAATCGCTTCTCTCAGTCTGTGTCATACTCTGTGCATTATCTTGACATTATGTCAAGATAATCGTACATTATCCAACAAGATGTCCGCTGCCAAATACGATTTAACAATTCCAAAGGGTGAAGACTATAACTTCACGCTACGAATTCTAGACTCGTTGGATGTGCCTGTTCCTTTTTCGGCATATGTATCGCCCACCAATCCTGTATACGGCAAAGCAGAAATACGCGAAGCTGACCGAACGCCTTTAGCCGCAGCCTTTACCATTGGTTCAGTATCTGGACTGTCAACCCCAACAGATGGCACGTTGAAGTTTTCTTTGACAGACACAAAGACGCTAGCACTAGACGCAAACAAGCGTTATAAGTGGGACTTCTTTTGGTTTGATACCGCTGGTAACCGACTTAAGTTACTCTATGGAGACGTTAACGTAGTAGCAAATATTACGCATTTAATTTAATGGCTAATTCAGAATACAGCCTTAGCGTAGCGGGCGGAACGCCCTTAAATCTTTCGCTAACTGATCCTAATGGTTCTAATAGCCTTAGCGTAGTTGATGGTGTAAAATTGTCTATTTCATTAAGTGGTCCATCAGGTCCATCTGGACCAGCGGGTTCTCCGTCAGAAACGGAGACGTTACAATGGACTACTAGCGGGAGCTTAAGAACTCTTACAGGGTATTACGTAAACGGCGTTACCAGTACTATTAGACTAGCCCAATTTGTTAACGACCAGTTACAGTTAACTTTGGCTACGTTTACTCCAACAATGACGGCATCGGTTTCGCCATCGGCAACATTAAATTGGGACGTACCCGCAACTGGGTTTACCGTTAATGTTGATAATCCATCGGACGTAACCGACCAATACATTAGTGCAGCGGCATCAATTACAGTTACTGCGGGTTCGGTAAGCGCGTTAGGGTTTTTTACAGCAGGAGCCAAGACTGCAACTCCTGCTGGTGGAGTGGACTGGAACCAAACCTTTACGTCTAATAACACGACCTCCTATATTAGATCAAACAGCACCACCATAGCAGGAGGTAGTGCTAGCGGTACTATTACTTTTAACTCCACCACTGCTGGTACTTCAACAACTTATTCTGGATCAACAGCTAGTTTTTCCGTTGCGTGGAACACTCCAACCTTAGCGGTTTCTTCAGCGGGATTAACGGGTCAGACATTTTTGGGCAGCTATTCAAGCGTTGCTTACACGGTTACTGTTACGGGTATTACGAACAGTGCAAACTATACCGTTACGCCTACCCCTACTGGCGGAACCATCTCTAACGCGACAATCGCTGGCGGGACTTTAAATTTCACAACGCCTTTACACAAAGACAACGCAAACAATACAAGAACAGTAAGTGTTTCCGCCACCTTTACCAGACCCGTTGCGGTTACTGGAACGTCATACCCAATAACCCCAAGTGCTGTAGTAACATCAAACCCTACGGCAGGATTTACGTATCCTTCGTTGTGGGTTTTTACGGCAGGAGTAGGAGCAGGTACGGTCCCAACTTCAACAAGTTTCGTTGACGGTTTTGTGTTTAGAACAGGCGTTACGGTTCTAGCCGATCAAACAAAAACGCTAGCAGGAACTATTACCAATGGTACTGGAAGCTCAAAAGCTTTATGGTTTGCGGTAAAGACATCCGCAACGCAACCAACAATATTTCAAACAGGTTCCAGCTCTTCATTGTTAAGTAGTGTTACCCCAACAACTGGATACACAGTAAACTTACAACCAACAAGCCCTTTGGGTGGTTACAGTGCTGTAGGGTACACGCTGTATGGAATCACGCTGCAAAATGGGGATACTTACGTTAGCATAACATGAGCGCAGACTACAGCGGATTAACACGGAATAACTGGACAGGGACATGGTCCCCTACTGGAGCTTTCCCCATTGTTTTAGACACAGAAATACGCGGTGGCTTGCAAAGCATTTCGGGCGGTAGCGGTGACAAACTAACCGACATAACTGGACAAAGGCTTGTTGATGGTATGCTGGTGTACTTAAAAGCAGGTTACACCGTAGGTAATGTCACAAGATCCAGCAATAGTTATTTCACGTACACACTACTGTCTGGTGAAATTAGAGATCCTAATACTGGCGCAGTCCCAAACGCGGAAGCGAACTGGACCGCCAGCCAAATAGGTTCAAGCGTTACGGTGGATACCACCATTACCGACAGTAGTACAAACGCCGTATCAGGCAACGCCGTGTTTGATGCGCTTGCGCTTAAAGCTCCGCTTGCTAGCCCATCGTTTACGGGAGCAGTGGTTTGTAGTACAACTACAGCCGCTACTGACGCTATATACGCGTATTCCGAAACTGGCTCTGGCGTAGTTGCAGGCAGTTCCAGCAGTACCGCTCTCTATGCTGAAAGTGAAAGCGGAATGGGGATAAACGCTTCCACCGTATCAGGCACTTACCACGCTCTGTTTGGAGACACGGGCATTAACCAATCTTTCGTCGCACGCGTTAAAGGTGCGTTCGGCTGGATTAGAGGCAGCTTTACAGGACGCATCCACCCACCAGACACGATAACGGCGGACAGAACCTACACGCTGCCAGATGGAAGCGGCAATGTGCTAGTCTACACTAATACGCAAGAATCTGGCAAAGTTCTTACTGCAACTAACGTCAATGGAGTTGCCACATGGGAAAACGCAGCAACTGGCACGGGCAGCGTCAGCACCGTATCTGTAGTCACAGCCAACGGTGTTTCTGGCACTGTAACTAACCCCGCTAACACCCCAGCCATTACGCTAAGTTTGGGGAATATTACGCCATCGAAAGTAAATGGTCTTACAATTACCGCTGGAACAGGAACGCTAACTCTTTCAAGCCACACCCTAACGGTGGCTGGAGCAGCTTCAGTAATTGGCACGAACACGGGTGACCAAACCGCTGCGTCGTTGGGACTTGGCAACGTCACCAATGAGAGTAAAGCCACAATGTTTGCCAACCCGACCTTTACGGGAACAGTAAACGGAATTACCTCCGCATCGGTAGGGCTTGGCAACGTCACCGATGAGAGTAAAGCCACAATGTTTACCAGTCCGACCTTTACTGGCGAAGCAGTTATTAACACGGCTGGGGATAATAAGAAGTCGTTAGTAATAAACAGCACTTCTGTTGGTGTAATCCAAGAAGCATACGGGCTAGTGATAAATAAAAGCGGTGTTGTTTCCATTGGACTCCAAGTAAATGGGACCAATATTTTATCGGGGATAGTATCAACTGTAAGTGGGCCAGAAACAATTGGTATTGAATCAACCGCAACGGGTGTCGATGCCAAAGCGATGTCGCTCAATGCTTCTGGGGATGACTGTGTGGGACTAAAAGTTATTGCTACTGACGAATTTGCAAAAGGAATAGATATTAATGCATATGGAGACGAAGCCATTGGCGCGGCTATAACTACCACCACTGGCGATTACCACGCTAAGTTCGGTAATACAGGCATTAACCAATCGTTTGTCGCTCGCTTAAAGGGCGCGTTCGGCTGGATTAGAGGTAGCTTTACAGGGCGCATCCACCCACTAGACACGCTAACGGCAAACAGAACCTACACGCTGCCAGACGCAACTGGCACTGTGCCAGTGTATACCGTAGCACCAACAACAGGGCAGGTGCTGACCTCAAGCGGTACAAACGGTGAGTCTACATGGGTAACATCAACTACAGCAAACACAGCTAATACTTTAGTTAAGCGGGATTCCCTTGGCGGTGGGCTTTTTTCTAGAGTAGGGATCAATGATCCTGATGATGGTGGGTCATCATACATTACCGTATCGGATCTTGCGTATTCGCTTGGGAATTACATTGAACTTAATCCTATTGGCAGGACTTTGGAATTTTTAAGTAATAGTGGGGGGGCTGCTACGAATGTTTACACTTTCCCAAACACAAGCGGCAGTGTGCCTGTTTACAACGCCGCACCAACAGTAACGGGTCAGGTATTAACCTCAAGCGGCACGGACGGCGCAGCAACGTGGAGTGGCTTATTGTACACAGGAACTGGTAATACTGGCGTGTTAAGCACAGGCAGCGGACAAATAGCAATAAACAGCCTACCGCATCAGAGCGGCGGCACAAAATCATCTAATATTTCTATTGGGATTAACCCATTTATATCTACAAGTAATGCCAATCCAGCCAACAATGTTCAGGGCAACATCGGCATTGGAGATAATGCTCTTGACGCGTTAAATTCAACATCGGAGTATAGCTCAAACAATATTGCTATTGGTACTGGGGCTTTAGCCAGTTTAAATAATTGTCAGGCTTCTGTATTTATAGGCACTTATGCGGGTACAAATTTGACTGCTGATAGCAGTAGCTCAACTATAATAGGAGACGCTGCTGGTGTGTATTATGGTGGTTCAGGGGATCCTCCTTTAACACAAGCGGCAGGTTGTACTTTTCTGGGGAGGCTTACAAGGGGTTCAGCGGCAGTATCGGACAACCAAATTGTTATTGGTAAAGGCGCAATCGGAGATCAGAACAACAGCACTGTAATCGGCAATACCGATACGACCCAAACACGACTTGCTGGTAACACGCTAAAGTTAGGATCAGCCGCGCTAAATACATCCATTGCACAAACAGCTGCGGGAAGCTCAAAAACGATCACACTGCCAAACGAAAATGGCACTGTGCCAGTTTACACCAACGCAGCGGCAGCGGGTAAGGTGCTAACCTCAACTGGTACAACTGGTGCTGCTACATGGCAAGATGCAGCAACGGGCACGGGCAGCGTCAGTAGCGTATCTGTAACCTCCTCCAATGGTATTACGAGCAGTGTGGCCACTAATACCACTACCCCTGCCATTACGCTAAGTTTGGGGGATATTACGCCATCGAAAGTAAATGGTCTTACAATTACCTCTGGAACAGGAACGCTATCGGTAAATGGAACAGCTTCAGTAAGTGGCACGAACACGGGCGACCAAACAAACATTACGGGCAATGCCGCCACCGTTACCACCAACGCCGTCTTAACTGGTCATGTTGTTACCAGTTCGGGCAACGCAACGGTGCTTGGCAGCTTTACTCTAGCCCAATTAAACACGGCAGTTAGTGACGCAGACGTAGCCAGCGCAGCGTCGGTTGCTCTAAAAATCAGTTCGGATACATCTGGCGTTTCGGCAACAGCGATTACCAACATAATTCAAGTTACGCAAAGCGTTTATAATTCGCTTAGTCCAAACGGAACGACTCTTTACGTTATTGTAGGATGAAGTTAGCAGACTCCAGCGCAGCAAAAGTAGGAACGACTACGGTAAAAGCTATCGCCAGCTCATCATCCGTTTCCCGTCAGTTTATGTGCTATGACGCGTTAACAATTTCAACCGCCATATCTGGAACTGTTGGTGTAGAAAAAAATGGCAACGGGAACTTAACACTTTCTGGAGCCAATACTTATACTGGGACAACCAGCATTAACGCTGGCAAAATAATCACTTCCAAAACAAACGGTTCTACAACGGCAACAGCAGAGTTCGGCGTAAATGCTACGGTTAGTCCCGCTATTCAATCCCTTAATGTTTCGTTTACGGGTAACACTCCCAGTAACGCTGCAACATTTAAATTTTTTGAAGGCCCAACAGTCCAAGCTTTCACTAATGTTGTTGCCATAACAAATTTACCAACATTAAGGGGAACCTTTAATAATACTAACTCAACTTTAACAGTCAATAGTGTTACAGACACGGTTATTACTAATACTAGTAACGTGCCTTCTTCTTACGCTCTAACCACTATTCCCGCTCAATGGCAGCAAGCAATTACAACGGTTAAAAGCGTTGTTGTTGGCGACGGAGTAACACTTATTGGACATGAGGCCTTTAAAGGTTGCACAAGCATAAACAGTGTAACAATCCCATATAGCGTAATAAATATTGAATACGACGCTTTTTTTGGTTGCAGCAGTCTACCAAGCATAACCATAGGAAACGGGGTAACCACCATTGGAAGCCAAGCTTTTGCTAACTGCACACTTTTTACTAACGTAACCATTCCTTACGGCGTTACTACTTTAGGCGTTGGGGTATTTAACGGGTGTACCGCGTTGACTAACATTTCTTGCGCGGTTAATAGCCCTTACTTTAGCAGTCTAAGCGGAGTGCTGTATAACAAGCTACAAACTAAATTAGTCCAATACCCCGTTGGTAGGGGCGGAACATACACAGATATGCCCAACACTGTAACCGAAATTGGGGCGCAAGCTTGTGCTGGCAGCACTATTCTAACTACAGTAACCATTCCTTCCAGCGTAACTAGTATTGGAGCTGGTGCATTTGGTGACTGCGCTCTTTTAAATTTCGCTCAAATACCCGTAAGTGTAACGACTATAGGTGACGGCGTATTTAAACAATGCCCAGCAATATTAAGCGTAGACGTTGTATCAGCTAGCGTTTACTTTACTACTGACTCAGGCGTACTATTTAACAAAACTAAAACTAAGTTAGTTATGTTTCCCGCTGGTAAGTCAGGAACTTATGCCGTCCCTTCTACCGTAACGAATATCCAAAGTCAGGCATTTAACGGTTGTGCAAAGTTAACAAACATAACTATTTCTAATAACACTATAAGCATTGTAGATAATGCTACTTTTCAAGGTTGTAATTTAATAACTACGTTTACAGTACCCAACGGCGTAACTAGTATTGGGGATAACGGGTTTCGGGGGTGCAACAAGCTAGCCAGCGTGTTTCTTCCTGCGGGTTTAACTACAATAGCCTTTCAAGCATTTTTACAATGCCCCAAATTAACAAGCATTACAATTCCTAGCACCGTAACAAGTATTGGCGAGAGTGCGTTTCAATCTTGCACAATTCTTGCTACCATTAATTGCAATGTTTCAAGAACTATTATGAACGCTACTAATGCCTTGCTAAATACAGCAGCAACCGTTACTATTAACGTACCACAAAATGCTGCTGGTTGGACTGCTGGATCGGACACTATCGGGGGCAAAGCCGTAACCGTTGTTGTATTACCATGAAAACTTTGACCTTACTTTTAGCACTAACCCTTCCGTCACTAGCCGACCGCACAGTGACCTTTGCATGGGACGCTAGTCCTGATGCAGACTCATACACGCTATACGTCAATGGCGCACCAGTAGCCAGCACTACCGACACGCAGATCACGGTTCAGCTACCTGACGCAAAAACCAACGTCAACGTAACTGGCGTTAACATCGCAGGAGAAAGTGAACCGTCGGCTACGTTGGTTGTACCGCCAGCACCAACCATCCCCAAAGGGTTTCGCATTAGTAAAATAGTACGAACCACAACCGCTACGCCTAAGTGAAGGCGTTCAACCTCACTCTCAATTGTATCCGTTAAACCACACAACACTATGAAACAAGGACTATACAGCAATATTAAAGCCAAACAAGACCGCATTAAATCTGGCAGCGGCGAGAAGATGAACAAAGTTGGCAGCAAAGCTGCACCAACGGCAAAGAACTTCAAGGACGCAGCTAAGACGGCGAAGAAACCAAAATAATGTAGGCTTGCTTTTTTAAGCGCATAAACGTAACATACCCCTATGACCAATAATATCGATAAACAAAGCTTTGGTGAAGCTGGAGCAACAATTGTTGTGGATGGCAACATCCCCGTTGGCCAGTACTGCGCCATGCAGTGCGTAAATTCCGTAACTATAACTTCAATAGTTGCCCCACTTTTAAGTGGGAACTCAGGAATCACGTTACCTGCTGGGTTTATTTTGTACACGCCTATTATTAGTGTAAGCGGATCAACGGGATCTATTTCTGGTACGGCAGTATTCTACAAAGCACTTTAAAGATAATGCGTTTAGGTCTAGCACATTCGTTAGCTAGCAGCACTCTTATGGGTGCAGCTAGCGGACCAGCACCCGTATTAACTCTGCCGTTTGCAAACACCAGATCTCTTACTGCTGTTGTTGGACCAACACCAAGCTTCAGCAGGTCGAGTTCTGCAACATACCGCGACATTGATAATAGCATACAAGTTGTTGAGAATGGAGTTCCACGTTTTCATTACGATGAGTCTTTAGCAGGATCTACGGCTACGGTAACATCAGCAATGTTTAGTGGAACTTTACCATTTTATAGTTATGCAGATTTTGCTGATATAGGATTTGGAGTTCCGACTTACTTATTATCTGGGCAATACCTTTTGTATTTAAATGCAGGAGTTTGGGAAATTCAAAATATCCAAACAAGCGCGATAGCGAATGCATATACGGTGGCAATAACTTTAAAATCACTTGGATTGTTAATCGAACCAGCAGCAACAAACCTTTTTATCAATTCTTCTACGACAAGATTTGTTGGATATAGTTTTTCTGTATCTAATTCAAGTGGTAGCACTAAAGGTTATGTTTTAAGTTTTGACTGCGGCAGCATTAGCGGACCCTGCGAAATTACGGATGATGAACTAGCCGAGAGTGTTGGAGGTAGTACACTTAAACGAACATACTATAAATTTAATTTGGCTACAGGATTTTCCTATGGTTTCACGGTTTCTATCGGATCTATAAAAAATATTCAAATAGAAGAAGTTACGGATAGTGATCCATATTATTCTTTCGGTACATCATACATACCAACAACGTCTTCACCCGTTACAAGAGCAGCAGATGTTTGCTCAATTACTTCTACAAACTTTTCTAATTTTTATAATGCTTCTGCTGGCACGTTTATTGTTCAATACACAACATCACAAAATACGGGTGCTTATTATGTTAGTCTGTCTAACGGCGATATAAATCAAAATTCAATTTCATTTAGGCATAATGCTACTAACCTTACATCCGACGTAATTTATAGATCCGCAAACAATGAAGTCGCTAACTTTACTAATATAGGTAGCGGAATTAGCGACGACGGCAGCCCTAGAAAAATAGCAACGTCATATTCTGCAAACAATTTTTCTGCTTGTTCAAACGGAGGGACAGTTTTAACGGACTCCACTGGTGCAGTACCTACTGGAATAAATCAAATGTACATTGGGTATGACGGAACAAGTGACAGGGTTTATTATAGCTCTCGTTCTATTGCGTCAATAAAGTATTACAATGTTAAGCTGTCGGATGCTGAAATTCAGTCACTATCACAACTATGATTGATTACCTTTTAAAATTCCCCTCAAAAAGTGTCGCTGAACAATTCGGCATTGCCAACGGGTTTGCTGTGCTAAACGAAGAAACTGGAAAGGTTGTCTCCAATTTAGCATCATATACTCATTCGCTCCACGAAATCGGTGATCACAACAACAACGGAGAGTGGTGGGTTCTTTTTAGGGATTTAGTAGGCATCCCCATTCCTTTAGGTGGAGATCAATTTATTTATTGGAGTTCAAGTCTTGTTGATGAGAATGGAGTTTCTATTCCAAGACCAACATCGAACCCTAATGTCCCTACCGTATTTTGGGCGGATGAAACTATTTTACCGAACAATGATTTTGTTAACGTGCCACCATCTGAAGAAGAGATCTTGGCTTATAAAAACGCAAAGCTTCTTCGGGCAGCAACAACAAATTAAAAATGCTAGCAGCCAACTACAACATTACCTTAGATCGCGGAGCGGATTACCGCTTCGTGCTTACGATTCAGAATCAGGCTGGTACTGCTGTTGATTTAGCTAGCACCACTTTTATTGCTGACGTTCGGGAAGTTGCTTCAAAAAAAGAAGTGCTTGATCTTACGCCCACTGTCTTAGG
>Ga0315284_10005262_pt1 | contig 18371 bp, 21 predicted proteins | sample YL17G09_16_MG_FD_203696 | JGI IMG/M metagenome (GOLD analysis project Ga0315284, IMG submission 203696) | Sediment microbial communities from Yellowstone Lake, YNP, Wyoming, USA - YL17G09_16 | ecosystem: Environmental > Aquatic > Freshwater > Lake > Sediment | place: USA: Wyoming | collected...
ATATTATTTCTTTTTGCTAAAAAACATACTATTTTTTTCCAATTTGGGTGTGGAAATAATTTTCAATTGCTAAAAAACATACTATTTTTTTCCAATTTGGGTGTGGAAATAATTTTCAGTTGCTAAAAAACATACTATTTTTCTCCAATTTGGGTGTGGAAATAATTTTCAGTTGCTAAAAAACATACTATTTTTCTCCAATTTGGCGTGGAAATAATTTTCAGTTGCTAAAAAACATACTATTTTTCTCCAATTTGGCGTGGAAATAATTTTCAGTAAAAGAAGAGGATGAATATTAAATTACATAATTTTGGAAATTTTTTTCAGTTATTGGAGAAAATTGTGTATTTTCTCCAATTTGGGTGTGGAAATAATTTTCAGTAAAAAGGCGTACCTAAAGTGTCGAACTTTATTTTATAGTAATTTTTTTAAGTTTCTATAAAATTACCATTAAATACTGTTTGAAAAATGTTATGAAATATTATAACTGGAAATATTTTTAAGTAGAAATAATTTTAAGTAGATTAGATGTATAATATGTATAATTGTATGGAAATAATTTTCAGTAGAAATAATTTTAAGTATATAATTGAATGTTTTATATGGAAATAATTTTAAGTAGAAATAATTTTTTGTAAAATTATTACAAAATTGGAGTGGAAAATTATTGATATATTTTTTCCCATAATTCATCTCCTTTTTTCCCGATTATTTCTCCGTAATTTTGTGAATTTATGGTTATTATTTCATCTTTTGAATTTTTAAAATATTCTATTCCATTTAATCTTCTTATTAATTCACATTCTTCGTCATAACTTTCTGATGAACTAGAATCAGATTCTTCTTTTTTTGATAAGAATGAGGAAGTATCTAAAGGAATAAATTTAGTAATATCTGGATTTTCTTTGTCAATATGTCGAATACATGTAAGTCTAATTCCTTCAGATTTTAACAAACATCTTGCATATATTTTATTATTATTTGTATATAATTCTTCATTTTTCTTTAATTTTGATAAAATTTTATTTTTATCTTTTATTTCATAAATATGATTACATATTCTTGTTTCTTTTTTATTTAATTTATCTTTTATTTTATCTAATAAATCTTTATTACTTAATTTCTTCATTATTTTATTCTACTATTCATATCTGGGCTACTATTTTTCAATTTTTTGAGGAAAAAAGTTTCATATAACATGTTTTATATAAAAGAGGTTTGTATGATATGTTAGATTGGAAAATAGTTCCAACTACTTAAAAAATTGATTTTTTTTACAAATAAACATATATATATTATACATTCCAAATGAACAATAACACAAATGATTATTTAAATAATTTATATACTTATTTAAATAATAATCAGTATTATATGGCATATAATACATCTGTTCAATCACAATCATCAAATACTGGAACAGAAGTTAATCAATCAGTTTATGATAAATTATTACATGATTTTCGCAATCATCCTACATAGTTACATAACGAAAACTTTTTATCACATTTGGTATATCTGCTATAGGTGTCCATCGATTATTAAAAAAAATTAATGTTGATGGTGACTCGTAAATTCTACCTTGATATTCATAAAATCTTTTTAATTTTTTATTATTTGATGAACTTCTTGTATTACTTATGCCATAACCGGAATAATTATCTCCAGTATTTAATCCTTGATTTGTTGTTCCTAATGTTGCTCCCCATCCATCTGTTGTAGCATTATTTTGCCAAAAAGTTTGATTCCAATAATCATAATCTAATGGAGGAATATTAATTCCATTTGGATAAGAACATGCTTTACATGTTTTTCTTTGAATACATCCACATATTTTGTTCATTATATATTTATAATATTTTTTTCTTTGATACTTTATAATGCCTAAATTTGTTTTCTTAAATAAAGATTTATTTGAATTACAATCTATCATTGCCAATAAAAATTTTAAAGGAAGTATCTTATTCTCTCCTTTATCTGGTTCTGAACCTTCTTTTGATCCAATTAAATGGAATAAACCTTCTATTAAACAAAATCATAATTGTTATTCTTATGCATTTAATCAAATTCATTCTACAAGAAAAGGTAAAGCACAACCTGGATATTTTTCTGGATATAAACATATTAATGATAATGAATACAATTGTCAGAGTTTTTATAAACGTCTTAAACATGACAATCCTTCATTATATTTGACTTCTTTTGAACAACCTTGTGTTAAAGGATTTAATAAAGGATTTATTGCAATTGATGATAAAGAAAATGACCAAGATTATCATTTTTATAGATTGGATAAAAATAAAAAATGGTCACATAAACCTGGAAGAACAGAAATTACTTCTGTAGATGCTAGTGGTAAAGAAATTATTAATCCTTTGAATGCTAATCGTGATTATTCATATTTTGCGTATAAAAAGCCTTGTTTCTTTTTTTGTTCTCATCCAAAATTAGGTAGACAACATTCTGTTAGTATTCAAAATTCTATCTTTTAAAAAAAATGATTTAAAAATATAATAATTTATTATATAATTTAAAAATGGATAAACTTGTTAAAAATATTTCTATTGAAAAAATACATATTTCAAAACCAATCTTAAAATGGGTTGGTGGTAAAACACAAATTATTAATTCTATTATTTCTGAATTCCCTGTTGAAATTAATAATTATCATGAACCATTTTTAGGTGGAGGTAGTGTTTTATTTACTTTATTATCTTATGTAAAAAATGGTATTATTAAAATTAATGGTAATATATATGCTTATGATTTTAATGAACCTTTAATTTATATTTACAAAAATATTCAAAATAATCATTCTCAATTATATGATATTTTATTAAATATTATTGATGATTTTAATAAATGTTCTAATGGTAAAATTAATAGAAAACCTAAAAATATTGAAGAAGCTAAAATTGCTAAAGAAAATTTTTATTATTGGATTAGAAATAAATATAATAAATTATCTAATGATGATAAAAAAAATATTATTGGTTCTGCTATGTTTATATTCTTAAATAAAACTTGTTTTAGAGGTGTATTTCGTATTGGTCCAAATGGATTTAATGTCCCTTATGGACATTATTCTAATCCAGAAATTATTAATAAAGATCATTTAATTGAAATTCATTCTTTAATACAAAATGTTATTTTTCAAGCTTCTGATTTTAATTCTTCACTTGCAAATCTACAAAATGATTTTATATATCTTGACCCTCCATATGTTCCTGAAAAAAATAATTCTTTTGTTGCATATACTCAAAATGGATTTAATTCTGATAATCATTCTAATCTATTTAATTTAATTCACTCTTTAACTGATAATAATAATATTCTGTTAAGTAATTCTGATGTTAGTTTAGTTCGTGATAATTTTTCTAATCAAAAATATTATATTACTTCTATTTTATGTAAAAGATCTATTAATTCTAAAAATCCTAATGCTAAAACAAAAGAAGTTATTATTAAAAATTATTAAAATTATTATTTGCATTACAGAAATTATCTCAATGTTATTTTAATATTTTTGCAAAGTTTCGGTTAATGCGGAAAAATTTATTTTGTAAATGAGAAACTTTGTAAATGAGAAACTTTGATATTCCATCCTATATTTTTTTCTAATTTTTTAATTATATTTGTTGCATCTGATAATTTATGAAATGAACCTGCTATTTTATCCTGTTTTTTTCTTGGACATTTATTTTGTATAATGTCACTATAATTTTTAATAAACAAATCTTGTATACTCTCATTTAAAATATTATATGATTCTGCTAATGTTACATTCTCATCAAAATTAAATTCTTCTTGGTAAATAATATCTCCTGTATCAATCCCCTCATCTATATAATGTATTGTTATTCCTTTGGGTGAATTTTCTAAAAAGCTCCATAAATTAGGTAATGTTCCTCGATTCCATGGTAAATACGATATATGTAAATTTATCATTGGCAAGTTTAAATCTATGACATTTTTTTTCAAAATAAAACGGTATCTATAACTTATAATCATATCAAATTTATTCTCTGTTATAAATCCTGTATCATCTATTTTAGTTTCCATCTGAACATAATCTATTGAATTCTGTTTAAAAAAAGATGTAATTTTATTATTACTATATCCTAAATACAAAATTTTCATTTATATATTAAGTTTATATAAAATTTATATACTTATTTACAGCATAATTCCACGATGATTTACACATATCTTCAATCTTAATTTTAGCCCTCCACCCTAATAATTTAAATGCTTTTGTTGGATCTCCCACGATATAGTGAACATCTCCTGGACGACAAACACCCTTTTTATAAAAGATTTCCATATTATTAACTTTTTCAAATATTTTTAACAAATCAATAATTTGAGTTTTTTTTCCTGAACAAATATTTATTTTTATGTTTTTACATGGATTTATTTTTATATACTCAAGCGTTTTTATATGTGCTTCAGCAAGATCTTCTACATGTAAAAAATCTCTTGTAGCGCTATTACCATTTATATCTGTTGATATGTTTAAACAATCATTAATACCTAAGGCAGTTTTTATAATAAATGACATTATTCCAGTGCTTAAATTTATAGGTTCTCCAATTAATCCAGATGAATGGGAACCAATTGGATTAAAATATCTCAGGCAAATAATATTTAGTTCAATATCATCTAACATCTTTTCAATTAAGTATTTTGTGTTTCCATAAGAATTTATCCCAGTAGAAACTGGCATATATTCATTCAAGTCACTATCAGTTGTTTCATAAACACAATAAGATGAAGAAAATATCAGTTTATTGCAATGATTTTCATTCATACATTTTATAAGATTTATTGTTGTAATAACATTATTTTCATAATATTTTATTGGATTTTTTACTGATTCTGGAACAGATTTATAGCCGGCTGTATGTATTACTGTTGAAATTGTATATTCTTTAAATATAGTGTTTAGTGATTGAATATCTAATAAATTAATATTAAAAAAGAGAGGAGTTTTTCCTGTAATTTCTTTTATATTTTCAAGTGTACTTATATCTGAATTGCATAAATTATCTATAATAATTATATTGTAATTATTTTGAAGAAGAACAACTGATATATGCGAACCAATATAGCCACACCCTCCTGTAATCAATACATATTCCATTATTATACTTATATTTTAATATAAGTATAAGTATAAGTATAATATGATTCCTCTAAATAAATGTAATTATTCAGACAAATCTATAAAAAATATTATAAAAACATTTGAAAATAATCACCAAACTGGAGATGGACCTTTTACACAAAAATGCATGGACTTCTTCTTTACAAAATACAATTTAAAAAATACTTTTTTTACCACAAGTGGAACTCATGCATTGGAAATGATGGCAATGATTTTAAAAATTAAATCGGGGGACGAAATTATTATGCCAACATATACATTTGTTAGTTCTGCAAATGCATTTGCTAAATTTGGAGGAAAACCTATTTTTATTGATTCTTTACATTCTAACCCAAATATGGATGATAATTTAATAGAATCAAAAATTAGCTCAAAAACTCGCGCAATACTTATTGTCCATTATGGAGGATGGACATGTAATATAGAAAAAGTTGTATTGTTATGTAAAAAATATAATTTATTATTGCTTGAAGATGCAGCACAATCAATTAATCATTATTATAATGGACAAATATTAGGCTCTTTTGGGGATTTATCTGCTATGTCTTTTCATGGAACAAAAATTGCGGGATGTGGAGAAGGTGGAATGTTAATAGTAAATAATGATCTTTATAGACATGACGCAGAAATTATTAGAGAAAAAGGAACAAATTTAAAAGACTACTACGCTGGAAAAGTTCCATATTATGAATGGATAACAACAGGATCATCTTATTTATTATCAGATATTAATGCTGCATATCTTTTACCTCAACTTGAAAATATTGATTTGTTGATTGATAATCGCAAATCTTTGTGGATGGCATACTACCAAAATATAAAAGATTCTGCTGATTATAAAAAATGCCCATTACAAGATTCATCATCAAATTTTTATATATTTTATTTGAAATTTAAGGATAGAAATATAATGAATTATTACAGGAATATTTTGAAAGAAAATGGAATTAGCTCAGCACCACATTTTACTTGTTTACATAAAAGTCCATATTACACCAAGAATTATCCTGATAATTTTGAAACTTTTGAAAATGCAGAAAAATTTGAACTTATTCTTAGACTACCCCTTTATAATAGCATGGAAATGGATAAAGTCTTCCAGATTTCAAATGTAATTAATAACATTTGTTACTGCGAGGAAATCCACAAATAAAAAGTAGAGCGAAATTGGTGGAAAATTTATTTAATCTCGTCGCAATATAATAAATGAAAATGAGTTTCATTTTTGAATGTTTAGCATTATTGGAGTAAATATTTTATTATATTTTTGTCTATATATGTAATAGATTATTTATAAATAATAGTGTTTTTATCAGTATTTTATTGATATTTTTGATAATTATATAAATAATATGCGGAATTTATTTGACAAACATTCGTTTTATGTTCTTAAAATAATTAGTTTATCTGTCCATAAAGAACTAGCTGCTAAAATAGGCATTTTTGGATGAAAATACATATAATATGTATCAATTTTGTCATAACCAAATAGTTCTTCATAATTTTCTGAAAAATATTTTATTTGTTTTGCTGATGTATAATCATCATTAAAATGCCATAAATGAATTCCAAAACAATAAGTTGCCATAAAATTTAAAGTTGGATGAAATGCTACTTTAAAAACCCATCCTTTTTGTTCTCCTGATAAAGTATTAATAAGATTTGCACTACAAAAATCATCAGATAAACGCCATATTTCTGCTGTATAATTATTAGTACCAAATGCAATAATATTTTTTTTTGGATGAAATGTAAAATCAAAAAAAAAACTATTGTTAAAAATATAAATGCATTCTGATGTTATCTCATTTACATTAATTTTCCACAATTCTACTTCATTCTGATTTAATATCCCCAAAATAGGTGGATTTGCAAATGGATGAAAATTAATAGCATCTCCGCATGAACTATTGATAGTCATTAAACAATTTAATATTGAATTATTTAAAGAAAGTAGCATTGGACACCATATTTTTATAGTCCTATCACAACTAGAAGATGCCAAAATTGGTTCAGAAGTATGAAAAGCTATATTAGTTACCGATTTAGTATGTCCTTCTAATTTTGCAATACAAATCATTGTAGAATAATCATTTGAAATACGCCATAATTTAATCATACCATCACGATAACCAATCCCTAAAATTGATGGATTTGCTAATGAATGAAAAGAAATTGATGTAATAATATCATTATGTTCTTCTCCTTCAAAATCTGAAATACAAATAGATTTTAATGTATTTGTTTCTACATTATTTGGTAATATTTGCCATAATTCAGGAATTTTTGTTCCTGTTGCAATAATTGGTGGATTTGCAAATGGATGAAAAGCAAAACACGATTTATCCAAACATCCAATACATTTTACTTCTTTTTTCTCAAAATAATGTTTTTGTAATGAAATCCGAAGTGCATGTTTTCTTGGATTTTGAATATTCGCTACTAATTTTTTAGCAAGTATTACTGATAAATTAGACTTCATAATTAAATCCATTCTCTGATTTTTACTTAAAATAATATCATATATTGGTTGTGGTATATTTTGAATTTTAGTAGAACGATAAGGAAATAATAATCTAAATTGTTCTCGATTCGTTTGAAAAGCCCATAAATAGACTGGTTGAATAATAAAATCAATAAAATATTCCATTTTTTTGTTATAAAAAATTATAAAAATTTTTAATCATTTTTTATATCACATAAAAATCAACTGTTTCTTCTCCAATTGAAAAGAAATCGATTTTAAGAATGTTCAAATCAATACATATGCATTCTTTATTTTTGAAAAATAACCACGATATTTTATTCATTTCTAATTTGTGTAAACAATTCGTGTGAAAATATGTAAAAAGTTTAATTAAAGTAAAAGATATTATTTAAGAATTTAATGTGCGAAAACTTCGCGACTTTGAGAATATTGCGGATATTGGGGATATTGGCGACTTTGAGAATATTGCGGATATTGGGGATATTGGGGATATTGGGGATATTGGGGACTTTGGGAATATTGTGAATTTCGGGGACTTTGGGAATATTGTGAATTTCGGGGACTTTGTGAACTTTGTGGATATTGAGAACTTTTGGGATATTGGGAATATTGGGTATATTGTGAATTTCGGGGACTTTGGGAACTTTGGGAACTTTGGGAACTTTGGGAACTTTGGGAACTTTGGGGATATTTGGGATATTCTCCCCTTAATAAAGAACTTAATTTTATATAAATATAATAATTTAATTTCGGGTTGTTTCTTCTTTTTCTTTCTTGATCGATAAATATTTTTAGTTTTTCAAAATCGACAACATGTTCATTTATTACCGTCTGTTGACTAATTGGTTTATTACCATCTAAATGAATTCTTTTAACATCTTTGCTTGTCGATAAATACTTAATTTCTACTCCAATAGTCGTACCAATAGTATTTCGGTTAACACTAACATTATAAAATATAACAAACTCATAACAATATTTATAAACAGTTATTGTAGGCGCGTTCCATGTGTTTTTTGGAGCGTTATCGTCAATTAGTATTGGACCTCCAAAAAATATATATTTTGTCCCAAAAAATCTGTTACTTTTTATAATTTTTGGTTTTAAATCTTTTTTTAAATTGAAAAGTTCATTCTCACTAAGCTTTGTTTTTGATTCTTTAATTAAAAAATCATTATAATGTAAATTTTTTCCATTATCACTTAGTGACCCTCCCTTCATTTCTTCTTTTTTCGCATCTTTTTTCCTTATCAATTTTGCAACTGGTTTATACCTAATTACACGACCTTTCAGTTCTATGGGCTCCTTAAGTTTTTCTATATTTCCCATATAAGGTCCATAAGTCTTCTTTTTGGAACCTTGAGTTATTTCGCGAATATGGAATTCCACTTTTTTGCTTTTATTTGTAGTGCAGAGTTTTGTTACTGCTTTTCTGGCAGCAGAAGAAGGTGTTGAAGATACATAAAGTCCGTGTTCCTTGTTTTCCATAACAACTGTAAAATGGCGTTTTGAATCAGAAGAACTCTTCTTAGGTTTACCTCCAAATTGTTGCATTTATAATATATTGAATATTATAAAATTTTAAGTTTTACATCAAGCAAAAATCAACTGATATATCACCCATTGAAATTCCATCAATTTCAAAGCTTACCAAATCTACGCATTTGCATTCTTCATTTTCCATAAAAACAAGAAATCTATTTTTAAAAAACATCCGCAATATTATATTTGTCGTCTTATAAATAATTTTGTAGTCATCGCCGGTTTGTTTGTAAATAGTCTGACAATCTGAGCTATTTGCATGAAAATAGATGTCTGCTCCAATTCTCAGAAAATTCAAGATATTCAAGCTCGTGTCACAAACTGGCTGCAGTATGATTTCCTCAATCTCAAAGTTGAATACTCTAAATTTACAAAAATAATTCGTAGAACCATCATATTTTATGCATTCGAAAGACCCATCTTCATTTATTTTAAGAGGTGCGTAATAATTATCAAAATATATGAATCTTTCGATTCTATTCATAATTGATGGGAATTGTATACTATAATTACAAAAATACATTTTCGATATTTTAGAATTATATAATGAAAAAATATATACATTTAGCTCAGTTGGATGAAAATAATAATATTTTTTATCATCGCCAATAACTTCAATCGAAAATCTAATATTACTCCAATATTTATCAAATTTCCATATTTTCAATTCACGACCAATCCATTTTTGTCCAACTGTTAGAAGAATGGATTTTTTCGGGTGAAATTCAATATCACATATATTCGAGCCAATCTCCAATCCTTGAATATATTCCATTGTGTGCGCATCCCAAAACATAACAAGTCCATTTTTTGTTGCTGCAATAATGCAATCTTTCTTTCCAATATGTGTATCCCAATTTTGAATATAACGAACCATAAAAATATCTTCTAATTGAAATTCAAATTCTGAAATCTCATTATTGAATATGGATAATCTATTTTGAAACCCGCAAAATATTTTTACATTAAGTTTTTCTTTATGAGATTCGTATGTATCTTTTAGTTCAGCTCTTGTTTGCTGTGGAAGAGCCATATATAATTTGTTGCAGCTCTTGATTGACCGCGTTTTTAATAATATTGATGACCATAATTCGGTCGGTAATTCCATTTTTTGATTTGTTTTATGTATATATTTAGTTATTTTTAAGTTCAATTTTTTAAATTTTTTTTATATAATAATATATAATATTTGATGTCTCGAATCATCTCTAGAACCAATAATCTTTCATTCAAGCCTTCACTTCCCAGTATTTCTACAAAGCCTTACTATCCTCCAGGTGCTTTAGTGCCAGGTCAAAGACCAGATAAAGCTCTCAATAATGCTCAATTTGCAGCTGCAACTTCAGCAAGAACAAATGGAACCGCTCAAGGTCTCACAGGCAGGGCTCTTGAAGTGTATGTTGCACAAGCAGCTATGAATGCCAAATAATTTTTTTTGTAAAATTTTATATATATATATAATATGGTAGTACTAGATTTTTCGGGAACGTTTACTGGAGAATTCTTGAGAGCAAGACAAAAGGAAATTGGTAAATATCCAATTTTTGACATCAAAAAAAATAATTGGGTATTTACTAAAGCAGAAGGTAATTTTTATGTAAAACAAAATATTGGAGAAAGCGAATATGAAATTGCACAAATTCAAGAAATATACAATATTTGTGATAAAAAAATATCTACTCGTTTAATTTTAGTGGATAAAACTGATAATGGTATCACTTATTTATATCCAACAAAAATTAAAAAATGCAAGGTTTTAGAGTTCCAAATTTTCTATTCTGAAGCAGGTATTTCATATGAAAGACAAATTATTACCCAACTACCTACTTTATATAGTGGTATTATGAAACGCGTATAATTCTTTTTTAATTTTTATATAAATATTATAAAAGTATATGGAAATTGGACGTTTATATAGCCGAATATGTGGTTGGGAAAATGGACCCCCAGTTAAGTCTTACAATTCTGATATTATTACCATTTTTCCAAAAGATATATGCAATATTGATGGAAAAACGGGCTCATTTATTACAAAATATATGGATAAACACGAGTTAAGTAAGATGTATGAAGATGCATATAAACTTTGTAAAATATATCCATCATGGTATTTTTATTATGGGGAAATGAAGACAATTACATCTTTTGAAAATTAAAGCTAGATTATTACACCTGATATCCAACATCAAATGATTCAGTCTGTGTTTCATGAGATTCAAATTTAACAAATGATTCTTCAAAATTTTTGTAAGCATTTTTTGCCGCTGTTAACTCGCTAATACTTATATTTGGTTTATTTATTATCAATTTACTATAAATTTCTTGTTGTGTTTTTATAAATTTATCGGCATTCATACGATATTCCGCAGTTTTTATTAGTTCAGATGTAATATTACCAAGAAATCTACCGACTTCTTCTAAATAATTTCTTATCTTCTCATTCCGGTTGTCATCAATATATCTTTTTGAACTAGTTGTTATAGCCGCAATAAGAAAATTGGAAAACAACATGATGATATCCGAAGTCGCCTGAAATGTTTTATCATCTTGTATCCATAACTTAAATGCGGAAAAACAACCCATAACTGATGATGAAACTACTGATATCAAATTAAGATTTGTTGAAATTTTATAATTTTTCTCCAAAACCCACTCATAAATATATTTATTCTCTTTGAATAATATGCGCCAATTTCGCACGGTTTCAACAGCATTTTTATCCCATCCATTCACATCTGTTACAGTATACCCAGTATTATCAATGAGTGCTGAACTTGTGCATGCATTTTGAGCCATTCTTTGTTGAATCCGGACTATTGGAGGTGAATTGGACCGATATCTTCTTGGAGGTCTATGACTTCTAGTTTTTGACTCATATAGTGTGGTTAACCGATCTATTTCATTATTTAGTTCTTCTAACTGTTCAATGTATCTATTTGCATCTTCTGAATATTTTTCATACTCTTCTTTCGACGATTTTTGAGAAAGAAGTTCTAAATCAGAAATCAGTTTTTTATATTTTGTCATCTCGGATGTAATATTTTTGATATTATCCATATGTATATCCTCTAATGCTTTTCTACAAAAATTAATTTTATTATTATCTCTTAATTGAATCGGACATCCCATCATATCAAGAATATCATAATCTTCAGTTAGGATTGCAAATGAATTTGGCGGTGGTTGTAGATTATCAATTTGTTGTATAATTTTATTGTCATTCGTTAAAAAAGTAATTATTTTACTCATATTATATATTAGTAAAATAAAAAAAAAATGATTAATATATATAATCATTTTTATAATAATAAATGTCAGAAAACTTAACAATAGAAGAAATCATTGCTCATCTTGTTATGACCCAAAAAAATATTGATATATGGGAAGAATACGAAACAAATATAATTCTCAATTTCAATTTAATCGATTTTAAAAAAATAATAAAAAATTACAAGCCATGTAGTTTTCACAAATTATATGTATCAAAAGACCGCATGTGTGATATATTATACAAAAACATTGTTTTGAATGATAAACTTTTTGTTGAATTGCATAAGAATGGTCGTTATCCAAGAGAAGAATGCGATTTTACTGGGAATGACATTTGGGAATTAATTGGACTTTGTATGCATATATTGGTCAAAAAACAAATGTGTGAAAATTAGACCTTAAACATATTCGTAAAATAAACCCATAATCCAATTCCAACAAAACATTTTGATATTAAATCCAAATAATTATATGTTATATTCTTATTCTTTAGGTCCATTTTATATACAACTCCGTACAAAGACCAAACTATAAAGTAAAAGAAAAATAGTGCATAATTAAAAGTATTATATATCGGTTTAACATATAAGAAAAATATTATTCCGAACATTAGGAAAAATACTAAAAATGAACCAATAAAATACAAATTATTATTTTTTATAAATTCACCTCTATATCCTAGATATAACATTGTATAATTTAGTAAAACAATCAAAAAATAAATTCGTATACTTGGACTTTTTCTATTATGATGAGCAATAACATTTATTAAAACCATTAACATAAGTGGTGTTGTGATTGCCCAATCTAAATAGCGAGTTCTAATTATTTCTTGCCAATCTATTGGTTTTCCTCCAGCAAATGAATCTTTAATTCTATCTACAAATTTTGAGTAAAAATATCCAGCAATTATAGAAATTACTGTTTCCAAATTAAAAATATGTCTAACTAGTTGGATTTTTGTTCTTAAAGCCTCAATTAATGTAACTGTTCCGGTTGTAATAAGTAATACATAAGTTAAAGTGAATGAAAAAATCAGTCTATCTTTTGATACTAAATCATCAGACATAATTAATCAAATAAAAAAATATTTAATTTAATATTTATGTTTATATGAAATAATGGATTATACAATTGACTCTTATTTTTGAAATAATATATGATTGTATTTTTCAAACTTATTGGACAATTATTAATTTACACATTAATATTATCAATCTATTATAACCGATACTTTTTATCAACAATATATAGTGCTCGTTATGAATATGTACATTTCAAAAGATATCTATATTGTTTCATAAGAAATTTATTGGAATGGTTTTAATATTCCATATTCAATAATATATTTCTTGGGAAACAATCCACTATTATAAATACTTGGGTCATGTGATACAATTATACATGTTGCATTTTTACTCAATTCTTTAATCATTTCTAAAACAAAATTTTTATGGTATTGGTCAACTGCAGAAGTAGGTTCATCCAATAAAATAATTGGATTTTCCCTAAAATAGCATCTCAACATATATATGATTTGTTTTTGACCACCACTCAATTTATCACCATATTTTCCTGCCATTGTTTCAATTCCATTTGGTAGTTTATCAAAAACTTCCATAACTTTAAGATTCTTTAATTTTTTCTTAATTTCTTCTTTTGAATATTTTGTTCCAAATGCGATATTTTCTAAAACTGACCGATTAAAAAGTTTTACATTTTGATGAACAATTGATATCCTATTCCGTAAATATTCTTTCTTTATATTTTTTACATTTATACCATTTATTAATATTTCACCTTCTGATACTTTATAAAATCCTAATAATAATTTAATAATTGATGTTTTACCACTTGCATTTTTACCAATTATAGCAATATTTTCTCCGGGATTTATCTTTAAAGAAAAATTCTTTAATATTTTCTGAGAACTATTTGGGTAACTAAAACTAACATTTTTAAATTCTATTTTTCCATTTATATTAATATTATTCATAGTACCATCAATAAACATATCATTTTCAAGATAAGATATAAAATTATCATTTTCTTTTATTGTTCCCCAAAAAACAAACATTTCAGTATTCCTTGGAATGTTATTACGGATTTGTTTTATTAGAAGACTAAGAATAATAATAAATGTAATTGTTAATGTATTAGAAATATAATTATTTTTATAAAGATAAATAATATAAAAAAATAATATACAAAAAATAGTTATATTAAGTAAATTAGTAATAAATCTAACTTTTCCTACATTTTTCATTGTGTAATTATTAATATTATTAAAATTGGAATGTAAATAATTTATTCTGTTTTTTTCTTTATTAATATTTCCACTTGTAATAACACTGAAAGAATTATTGAGTGAATCATCAATTTCATCTAATAACTTATTTTCATTATTCTCTCTCAATCTTGAATTTTTAATATTTTTTTGACTTATTTTGATAAAAATAATAAAATATAATGAATTTAAAATAATAGCTAAAACCCCTAATCTCCAGTTCATAAATAAATAGAATAAACTTACAAAAATAATTGATATACTCATTGGTAAAAGAGATTTCCATATTCTTTCAAAAAAAAATGAAAGAAAAGTTGGTATTTTCAATAATCTTCCAATAAATTCTGCATTATTAATACTTTCATAATTTATAGATAATTTTTTATAAATAATATCAATAATGTCATTCCTAACTTTATTCTCCATTAATGGAACATATTTAGAATCAAATAAATCTTTAATATATGAAACTATTTCTAAAATTATGTTTGCAATAATAATAATTCCAATTAAAATTATAATAGAATTTATGTTTCTTTTAATGTCTCCAATTTTAGAAAATATTTTACTAAATAAAAAACCAAAAATTATCATTTCAAGAGGATAATAAATTAATACAAATAATATACTAACTACTAAATAAGATATATTATTTTTATAAAAGATTGTGCAAATTTTAAATAAATTCATTATATTATATATAATATAATATAATATAATGAATTTATTGCCATAATTTTGTACAAGAATCAGTTATAAAAAGATGCACTGTTTTTAATAATTTTTTATAAAAGTATTTACAACTTAAACATATTTGTAAAATAAAGCCATAATCCTATTCCAACAAAACATTTTGATACTAAATCTAAATAATTATAAGTTATATTCTTATTCTTTAAGTCCATTTTATATACAATTCCATACAAAGACCAAACTATAAAGAAAAAGAAAAATAATGCATAATTAAAAGTATTATATTTCGGTTTAACATACAAGAAAAATATTATACCAAACATTATAAAAAATGCTAAAAATGAACCAATAAAATACAAAATATTTCTTTTTACAAATTCCCCTCTATATCCCAAGTATAACATTATATAATTTAGTAAAATAATCAAGAAATAAACGCGTATACTGGGACTTTTTCTATTATGATGAGCAATTACATTAATTAAAACCATTAACATTAGTGGAGTTGTGATCGCCCAATCTAAATATCGAGTTTTTATTATTTCTAGCCAATCAATTGGTTTTCCTTCTTTGAATGACTCATTAATTCTATCAACAAATTTTGAATAGAAATATCAGGCAATAATTGAAATTACAGTTTCTAAATTGAAAATATGTCTAACTAGTGGGATTTTTGTTCTTAAAGCCTCAATTAATGTAACTGTTCCGGTTGTAATAAGTAAAATATAAGTTAAAGTAAATGAAAAAACAAGTTTATCTTTAGATATCAAATCATCAGACATAATTAATTGAATAAAAAAAATTGGATTTATAAAATATTTAAAATTATTTTGATATGTATATGAAATAATGGATTATGCAATTGATTCTTATTTTTGGAATAATAATAATTTCAATGAAATTTTATATGATAACCGACGGATTTTTGCGAAATTATATGTATTTATTAAATTTATTGGAGTAATATTTTACACAATATCATTACAAACGTGTTATAAACCCCACTTTTTTATTGGCATGATTGCTGCTATGTTTATATCTACTATAAATAGCGCACGTTATGAATATGCACATTTCAAACGATATGGGACTATTTTTTCATCAGTAAATGAATTTAATGAATGGAAAGAAAAATTATACCCCAAATCAAGGATTTTATTTTCAATGATTGAGATAATTATTAAAATTATTTTTTTTATTAACACATTTCCCCCTGTTTGTGAGTTCAATAATTTATGTGAAATTGGAGAAAGTATCTTCAAAATACATATATTAGTTCTTCTCATGATATATATTATTGCTTTTGTTTTTTCAATATGTTTCTTATATTCACATCACCGCCAAACAATTTCTTCACCAATTCCAATATTAGTGGTCAATAGTCAAAATGAAGAATGTTCTATTTGTATGGATACTGATAATACTAGTGAATGGTTAATGTTACCGTGTTGTCATAAATTTCACAGACAATGTATTTCAACATGGCTACATACGAATCATACATGCCCAATATGTAGGCTTCATATGATTCATAAATTTATAACATAATAAAAATATTCTATTAAACTATGAAGATCTGTTATGCGTGTCAAACTAACTCATTCAAACTTGATAAAATTACTGAAGAAGCCATTATTGACAAACAAGTTGTTGGGTGGAAAGTTAAAAGAGGAGAATACACATTTGCACCAAATGATGTAGTCCCATTTTTGATTGGGATAAGACCGAAAACACCTAAAAAATATGACACAAAAGTGGAAATTAACCTTGGCGCAAAATACGCCAATCGCTGGATATTTTATTGGGCTGCAAATCAGGCGTTTTCTTATGTGATTCAGCCTGCTCCAGATGCATATGGAGCCAATTATACAAATACTGGGATTACAAAGAGTGATGATTCCGGTAAAATAATATTCAAATTGGAATGCCCCCAGCCTTACTCTGTGAATGGGAAAACATATTACCCTCATATCCATTTCATGGTGAGTAATAGCAAAAATCAGCATTGGGAGCTCAAAGTTAGGACAATAAATATTGTTTGCAATTTCAGTCGCCAGAAAGTTAAGACAGCGATTAAAAACGGTTCATATTTAATAATAAATGCGCTCCCAAAGGAATATTTTGATAAACAACATATTCCCCATTCAGTAAATCTATTTTATAAGGACGCCAAGTATATGTCTGATGGAAAAATAGACAGTTTTATAAAAAATAATCTGCAATATTTAAATAATGATTTGAAGAAACTAATAGATAATAAAAAATTATCTATAAAAGATATCCCAATCTTGGTTTATTGCTATAATAAAACATGTGATGCGGATAAGCAACTTATAAAAAGACTGCAATTGGCGAATTATCATAAGATCGTTGAATATGATGAAGGTGTTGTCGGGTTTTTCAAGTAACCATCCTGAATTACGAATTTTTTGGGGAATAATCCGCTATTATAAATACTCGGGTCATGTGATACAATTATGCAAGTAGCATTTTTAGTCAATTCTCACACTATATATTGCAGAACCGAAACTATTAAGTTCAAAAAACCTATACTTTTTCATTAGAAATATGCATAAAATATTTATTATCTTTATTTTCTTTTAATTTTATATTTTCTGGTATTTTACCACAACTTGAAATAACATCTTTTATTATATCAATATTTACTTGATAAACTTCTTTATATTTTCTATATTGATATTTTTTCATAAATGTTTTTGCACATTTCTCAACACTATCAATATCTTCTGTTTCAAAATAATATAATATATTTATATCATGTGATAAAGGTGATTGATGGCTTTTTAATCTTTGCTTCAAATCTTTTGTTTTTCCAATTTTATAAAGTGAATTCTGTGGAGAATTAGGTGTTTCAAATACATAAATTACTCCACGTTTTGGATAAACTTTTGGTTTTTGATTTT
>Ga0315284_10005263_pt1 | contig 18371 bp, 12 predicted proteins | sample YL17G09_16_MG_FD_203696 | JGI IMG/M metagenome (GOLD analysis project Ga0315284, IMG submission 203696) | Sediment microbial communities from Yellowstone Lake, YNP, Wyoming, USA - YL17G09_16 | ecosystem: Environmental > Aquatic > Freshwater > Lake > Sediment | place: USA: Wyoming | collected...
AACGCCGGCAAACTCTCCACTTGGTATACGTCGGGTACAATCAAGGTTATGTCGTCTAGCTCCTGGAAAGGGTACTGCAAATAAACTGAATGAACGCGTTTGGCGTTCTGGAAAGGGTACTTATAGTTGGCCTGAAAGACCGCCAGAGGCAGGAGGAGACGGCTTGCGGTCGATACCCCGAAATTCGGAATCTTGACCCGAAACTCCGCGGAAAGTGGTTCTCCTGTTCGCTCCCAGTCCGGAGTGTTCGTCAGTTCAACCGTGGTCCCGGCGGGCAGCCAACCCTTCGCTTGTTCCTCCAGACCCTTGCGTCGCCCGGCAGCGTCTGACAACACGTTTTGCAGGCGTTGCTGGAGCGCTTCCTGCCCCGTGAAGGTGACTTGAACGTCTCCTTCCACTGTTCCATCCTCATTCAGTTTCAGGCTGGCCTTGCGTCGGGTGACAGCGTCGGCGCTCGCCGGTGCAGGTGTCGTCACGAGGACATTATCGGCAGAAGCCGCTTTGCCCGGCCGGATGCCATTCGCGCCGGTCTCTTCCCAGGGCAGTATTTTGAACGGGCAGAAACGCGTGGCAGGATCAAGATAGAAGTCCTCCGAACCCATCCGAACCCAGACCACCATGGCGGTGAACTGGGCCGGGTTCGGGTAGCTGGCATTGAAAAACATCCTGTCGCGCGCCGAAACCTCCACTACCTCTGCCTCGAAGCCTGCGGCGCGCGCCAGGGAGGCAAAAAACAGGTTGATTTCGTTCGCGCGCGCGTAACCCCGCTTCAGGACGTCTTCGACGTTTTCGTTGTCCTTGAGGTTTTCCGCTTGCTCCTCTTTTTCTGTCCTTGCTTGCTCGTAACTCAAGGAACGGATCTGCTGGGCGCGCGCGTAAAGCTTGCGCAGCTTGACTTCGGGCGAGTCGGAGGGGCTGACGATCTCCGCCACGGCCCGGTCGACGGCTTTGTGCTTCTGCATGAACTTCTCGATTGCTTCGGTCCGCTGTTTTGCCTGCTGGCTCCAATACCCCCCCAGCGTTAAGGCATATCCCACGATGTAGTACAAATCCATGTGGCCGCGCGCAACGCTTTCAGGGGGCATGTACTCTTCTTTCTCAAACCCTGGGACATTCTCAAGCTCCACCAGAACGGTCCCGTCTTGTGCTATTGACGGCCTGGGATTCAATGCACCCCTCCAGCTCCATTTCAATTGCCCTTTTGGGATCGGCAACAGGCTATAGCTTGCCCGGCGCGTATAAAGGTCGTCTTGCAGTTCCCAGTGGGCGGTCGGAACTGTAATGGCGGTTCCGAAATCGATGCTGTAGTTTTCGGGATGGGTGAGAAAATCTGGCATTTTGTGATGCCAAACCACCTTGTAGGAAAACTCGACAATCGTCCCGGTTTGAACATCGGGAAGAGTAAAAGTCTTAGCTTGGAGCTTCAGGCCCTTCCCCCTTACTACGAGCTTGTCGAAGATTTGCCCCGTCAAGGGCGTTTCGTGCCCGTCGGGGTGGACCGTCCGGGCCCGGATGTCCTCGATGCGTGCTCGCTTCTCATAGTAGGGGATCTCGACATCACCGTACTTCTTCCCTCCCTCCGTGAGGACCTTGATGCGCACATAATGGCTCTCGAATTTCTGGCGATCGTTCGTGATCACCTTTCGGTAAAGAATTACGGCCGGCGCGCCCGGATTGCCGGGAATGTCCTTCATCGCCAACTCTTCCGGCGAAACTGGCGGCCAGTCCTCACCGACCATTGCCGGCAGTCGCGACGCCGACATCGGGAAGACAACTAGACAAATAACAAGGTAAAGGGTTGGCCGAGCGTGTTTCATGGCAGTGACCTCAATCCCGAGGATCCCTGTTCCTCAGGCGAACCCACGGGGGGACGCGTTCCGCAGCACCCAGTAAGGAGAAATTACCATGCGACGGACTACCTCGGTTAACAATTAACCCGAAAGCTACTCCTACCAATCAGCCTCTGTCAGCCGCCTTCTCGCCGTTGGGATCCTTCTCCGCTCCGAGTGTCGTGACGCTTCACATTTCGCCCCGCCTGCGGGACGGCTTAGCCAGGCCGGGGGGCTGCGCCAGCCCACTTGTGGCAGTTCGTTAAGTGTCACATATGTGCAATTGCCATCGGAATTACCTGTACGGCTCAGGTTGGCAGGGAGGGTGCGTGATTGGCGGGTGAGTCCGCCTGTGCCATAATGGCGGGCTTTGCGCGCCGCCTGCGGTTGGGACGGATCGCGACAAGCAGAACCCAGGAGACCCGGTATGAAACGCCGCTACGCTCTCGTCGTTCTCTTTTGCCTTTTTGCCCTGCCTCTTTTCTCGCAAGACGCAGCGCCCAAACCAAAAATCGTCGTCATCAAAGCTGCCCACCTCGTGGACGTCAAAGCCGGCCGTGTGCTCGACCAGCAAGTGGTGGTCATCACGGGCGACCGTATTGAAATGGTCGGGCCCGCCGGAGAGCTCAAAGTTCCGCCCGACTCGATCGTCATCGACCTGGGCTCCGCCACGCTGCTCCCTGGCCTCATCGATTGTCACGTTCATTTGACCAGCGACCCCCAGAACAGCGGCCTGAAGTCTTTGGGGATCTCCGTCCCGCGCGGAGCCCTCACCGGCGCCAAGAACGCCCGCCTGACGCTTGAGGCCGGTTTCACGTCTGTCCGCAACGTCGGTGCGACGGGCTACTCCGACGTGGCGCTGCGAGACTCGATCAATGCCGGTGAAATCCCCGGGCCGCGCATGCTGGTCTCCGGCCCGGCGCTAGGTTCGACCGGGGGACATTGCGACGAGAACCGCCTGGCGCCCGAATTCGCGCATCGCGAGGAAGGCGTGGCGGACGGGGTCACCGCGGTCACGGTCAAGACCCGAGAGGTCATCAAGTATGGCGCCGACCTGATCAAGTTCTGCGCCAGCGGCGGGGTCTTTTCCAAGGGCGACCTGCCGGGCACGGAGCAATACAGCCCCTCTGAGATGTCCGCGCTGGTCGCCGAGGCGCGCCGCCAGGGGCGCAAGGTGGCCGCCCACGCCCACGGCACCCAGGCCATCATCGATGCCGCGAACGTTGGGGTGGGCTCCATCGAGCACGGCAGCCTCATCGACGAAGAAGGCGTCCGCGCCATGAAAGAGCACGGGACGTTTCTGGTAGCCGATATCTACAACGATGATTTCATCCTCGGCCAGGGCAAAGCATATGGCTTCACGGATGAGTTGATCCAGAAAGAACGCATGGTCGGACAACGACAACGCGATGGGTTTCGCAAGGCCGTCGAGGGCGGAGTGAAGATTGCCTTCGGCACGGACGCCGGCGTTTACCCCCACGGCTGGAACGCCAAGCAATTCGCCTTTGAAGTGAAATACGGCCTGAGCCCGGCACAGGCCATCCAGTCAGCGACCACCAACGCCGCGGAGTTGCTGGGCTGGTCCGACCGCGTGGGAAGCCTCGAGCCGGGAAAATTCGCCGACCTGATTGCGGTCGAAGGCAATCCCCTCAGTGACGTCACGACACTCGAGCACATCAAGTTCGTTATGAAAGGCGGCCAAATCATTAAGAACGAACTCCCGAAGTGAAGGCCGTTCTTATTCGATGATCAAGTTCCCCAAGGAGCCGGGGGAACATCAAGCCGCCAGGACCCTCGCAACGATCCAGGATCCGGCCTGCATATAGTTACTGGCCCACGCCCGATCTTCGGCTATCACTGGCCGGCCGTTCGTTCACTCGAAACGGCCAGGCCAAAGGGAGGATTCCATGAAAACGCAGCGGACTCTCGGCCGCCGGCGGTTTCTGCAAGACTCGACCACCATGCTCGGTGCGGGCGCATTGCTCTCCACGCCAGGTACTGCTGCGCCTCGAGCCGAGAGTCCCGCAATCGCCGACGACGACCTGCGTTTGCGCGCGAGGTTCGAACCGGGGCAGACCGTCTGGATATTTGTGGTTCCGGATTCCGACTTCAAAGCAAAGCTCGCCGCGCGTGAGCTGGCACGCGGCCTCCGCAACCTCGGGTTGACGAGTGAGCCCATCCTGGCAGCGGCAGAGAGCGCTGCGCCCGCCGTGTTGGGCGTCGTCTTCCAGCTGGAAGTCCAGAAGCAAGCCTTCAAACACCCTGAGGCCTACGAAATCGCCTGCAAGACAGATTCCGGAAATTCGCCTCGCGTGCGCCTGCGTGGCGCGACGCCGCAAGCCTTGTTGTATGCGGTCTTCGACTTCCTCGAGCGCCAGGGAGCTTTCTTCGGCCTGGACGGCGAAATCTATCCGCTCGAAGGTCCCCGCGCGCTCAACCTGCCTCCTGTCAATCAGCCCTGGCAGGCCCAGCCGCGATTTTCCGTGCGGGGACTTGTCCCCTGGCCCGACTTCCTGAACTGCATCACGGTGTTCAACCGCGAAGATCTCCGCGCCTACCTTGAAGCCATGCTGCGCATGCGTTTCAACACCCTGGGCGTCCACGTCTATTCCGGCGCCAACCAGTGGGCGGAATCATTCCTTTCTTTCGAGTACGCCGGCGCCGGGCATCTCGCCTTCACGGATACCAGCGCGACGCACCGCTGGGGCTACTTACCTGAACGGACTTCCCGCTACGGTATGGGTGGAGGTGACTTCTATGACAGTGAGGTCTTCGGGTCCGAAGCGACGACGCGCGCCCGCAATCCCTGGGAAGCCGCGGAGCTCGCGCAACAGCTCTGGGGAGAGGCGTTTCGCTACGCCGAACAGCTCGGCATTCGCACCGGTGTGGGCTTTGAGCCTTTCCAGATTCCCGATGAGATCTTCCGCGCCACGCCGCCCGAAGCCCGAGTAGAGCAGAAGGACCCCAACATGTCCGGGCCGCGCCTCGATCCCGAATCGGTTGCGGCACGCGACATTCTGGAAACTCGCTTGGGCCGCCTGCTCGACGCCTACCCGACAGTGAGTTACGTCTGGCTCTGGGAAGACGAGGGTATGAGCTGGGCCAGCCAGAAGACCGGCGTTCCACTCTCCGTCGCGCCGTTCCGGCAGGCTTACGACTTCCTGAAGCGTCACGCGCCAGAGAAACGCCTCGTGATTTCTGGCTGGGGCGGGGTCGTCCGCCACTTCGCCGCCTTCCACCGACAACTGCCGGAAGAAATCATCTTCTCATCTTTGAGCGATAACCTCGGCTGGGACCCCGTCAGCGAAGAGTTCGCCAAACTCGAGGGCCGCGAGCGCTGGCCAATTCCCTGGCTGGAAGATGATCCCGCCATGTGGCTGCCGCAATTCCACGTCCACCGTTTCGTGCGCGACATGAACCGCGCCGCGGATTTCGGCTGCCAGGGATTGCTGGGCATCCACTGGCGGCACCGCATCATGGACATCAATGCCGGCTTCCAGTCACAGTATTCCTGGGATAGAACTCTTCAACCTGAGCAATACTACAGGACCTATGCCCGCGCCCTGGTTCGGCCACCCGCTGCGGAGAAGCTCTCTACGCTGCTGAACGACACCGACCGCGACCGACGGATTCTCTGCTCGTTTACAGGAGAGATCAAAGACGGCCATCATCAGATCCACGAGTACTCGGGCGATTACAACGAAGCTTTTCAGTTCTGGAACGGCTACGAACCAGGCCAGGGCGTTAAGGATTCGCAGAGGGAGGTAGCCGCCCGCTTGCGTTCGCTGACCGAATCCGCTGCTGGCCTGGAACGTGAGCGACTCAACTACCTCGCGCGGCACGTCGAGTTCCTCGTGCCCTACGCAGAATCCTGGTCGCTGGCGTTCCACTTGCACCAAATCCTTCAGCAAGCGGTGGAATTGAAGAAGCAGGGGAAACTTCAGGACGCGCGGCAGAAGGTGGCGGCCGAAGGTTTGACTCTATGGCTGAAGCTTGCTCCCCTGGTGCGCGAAGCGATTCTCGACTTCCAGGAAATCGTCAGCACGCGAAACGATCTTGGAACACTCGCATCCATCCACAACAAATATGAACGGCTGGCGCTCTTCCGTTTGCGCGCTTCCATGAAAGAGTTCCTTGGCGAATTACCGGCGGAAACAGAAACGTTGCTGGATGAGATTCGCAGGCCGGATTCCAACGCGGCAGCGCGCGTCTTTGTGCCCACGCGGCCGACCATTCTCGGCGCCGGGGAGCGCATGCACATCCTCGCGGTTGCGCCCGGCGGAGGACCTCTGACGCGAGCAACAATCTTCAGCCGCACAGCGGGCGCGAACATTTGGCGCGCCGGCGGCATGAAACTTGTGGGGCGAAGAACCTTCGAGGCGCAGATCGATGCCGCGCCCGCTCTCAGCCCCTTGCTCGACTACTACATCCAGGCGGAATTCACTTCAGGCACAACAAAGCTGCTCGTGGCATCCCCGCTGGGTGCCCCTTCAAGGTTCTACACGCTCACGCTGGTCTGATTGGGCTCTACGCGGCAAGCGCAACGCGTGAATCTTGCGAGCGGACGATGACGGCGGCGAAAAAGCCATCCATAGCGTGCAAGTCCGGGCGGGTGCGGAAGTAGCCGCGGGAATCAAACAGGGGTGAAAGCTGGGGAAACTCGGAGGAGAGTTCGCTGGCGGTCAGCAGGCGGCAACCCGTGGCCTCCCGCAGGACTCGCTCGACCACCTGCTCGTTCTCCTCGGGCTCGAGTGAACACGTGGCATAAACCAGCCGCCCGCTGGGCGCCAGAACCGACAGCGCGCTGCGTAGAATCTTCTCCTGCAACTCCGCAAGCCGGGCGAGATCCTTTCCCTGGAGGCGCCATTTGATCTCAGGGTTCCGCGCCAGCGTCCCTGTCCCCGAGCACGGCGCGTCGACCAGGATTCTGTCAAACCTACAGTCAAATGGGAGGTCGCAAGTAGCATCAAGTCGGAGCAGAACCAGATGCACGTCGGGCGGAATTCGCCCCGCCACGAGTTTTGACATCGTGCGCAGCCGGCGTGGGCTCAGATCGCAGGCCACAAGTGTACCCGAGCCGAGCATGCCCGCAAGCTGGCTCGCCTTCATCCCCGGCGCGGCACACATATCCAGCGCGCGCTCGCCGGGTCGAGGAGCCAGCAGGGTGGCGACGAGTTGCGAAGCTTCATCCTGAATTACGATCCGCCCCTCCGACAGGTGCCGCGAGGTATGCACGTTCCCGGAGTATATGTAAAGCGCGGAGTTCGCATATTTCGCGGGCTCGGTCTGGATTCCCTCTCCGGCCAACTCTTGCTGGATCTCTCCCCGCTCTCCTGCCGTGACTCGAAGGGTTGTGCGCGGGACAGCGTTGCTCGACAACGCCAAGGAATCCACTGCCCTCTTTCCGAAACTTGACTCCCACCGGTCCAGCAACCACGCGGGGAACGAGCGACGCGCCGCCTGAAGAACTTCCGCGCCTCCTTCGCCCGCTTCTTGCGCCTCTGGGCGTCGCGCTGCGGGCTGGCATTTCCGCAGGACTGCGTTGACCAGGCCGGCCGCCGACCGTTTGCGCGCCGCCTTGGTCAGTTCCACGGCCTCGTTAACTACCGCCCATTGGGGGACGTTTTCCAGGAATTGGATTTGATAGGCGCCCATGCGCAGGATCGTCGCAACCTCAGAATCGAAATACTTCAGAGGTTTTCCCGAGAGTTGCTCGATCCGGAAATCCAGCTCGCCGCGCCAGCGCAGAACGCCCATGACGATCTCCGTCGCCAGCTTCCGATCTACTTCCTGAAGGCCCGAGACAAGTGGGCCTTGCAGCAAGTCCACGGCGAAGGCGCGTCCACTCTCGACGCGACACAGAATGCGATAGGCGGCTTGGCGGGCAGGAGTAACAGGCATCGCGGAATTATGAATTATGAATTATAAAATATGCCTGACTAACTACAACGACGAAGGCAACCTCTCTTTGTTCATGGTTCATAATTCATAATTCAGCATTCATAATTCAAAACAGTCTTTCTCCCGGCGCGAGGTGCACGCCGTTCACGAAGTCACGGGCTGAGAGTCGCTTCCGACCCTCGGCCTGAAGCTCCTTGATTTCAAGTCGTGTCCCCTTTCCACAACCCACAGAGAGCTTCCCCGCTCCGGTGGCAAGCGCCCCGGGGTTTAGTTGACTTGGAGCTTCGCCTGATAAAACCGTCGCCGCCCAGATGTGCAGATTCTTGCCACGAAAAGTCGTGTACGCACCCGGCCAGGGGCGGAGGCCGCGAACTCGCCACACGATCTCCTGGGCTGACGCGCTCCAATCAATTCGCCCGTCTTCCTTCTTCAGGATGGGCGCGAGCGTGGCCTGGGAATCGTCTTGCGGGCGAGGTGTGATTTCACCGCGCTCGAGTCCCCGCAAGGTCGCGACCATCAAGTCAGCTCCCAAGGTGCAGAGCCGGCCGGCGAGTGTCTCCGTGGTATCGTCCTCGCGAATTGCCTCTTCCCGCATCAGGAGGATGTCGCCCGTGTCCATTCCGGGATCGATCTTCATGGTCGTAACGCCCGTTGTCCGCTCGCCTCGAATCAAGGCCCACTGGATGGGCGCCGCGCCGCGGTACTTGGGCAGCAGCGAGGCGTGCAGGTTGATGCAACCCAGCCGCGGCAGTTCGATCATCCAGGGTGGAATGATCCGCCCGTACGCCACGACGACGAAGGCGTCGGGGTGGTAATTTGACAAGAACTCCTGTGATGCGGGGGCCTTCAGTTTGGCAGGCTGGAAAACCTGGATGCCCGCTTTCTGGGCAAGTAGCTTGACCGGCGGAGGTTTCACCTCGTAACCGCGGCCCGAAGGCTCGTCGGGCTGAGTTATCACCAGTTCGACCACAAAGCCCTCGGCGAGGAGCTTCTCCAATGTCGGAACGGCAAATTGCGGAGTCCCGCAGAAAATGACATTCATGGGTTGGTTGTGAGTTGTTGGTTGTCCGTTGCAGCGGACCACCGACACGCCCACGACTCCGGCTGCAGCCTACCATTCGCCAGCCTTCATGAGCTTCTTAACCTTGCGTTTGATGGAATCGCGCTTGAGCATACTGAGGTGCTGGATGAAAAGGAGGCCGTTCAGATGGTCGGTCTCGTGGCAGAAGGCGCGCGCCAGCAAACCCTCGCCGGTCACCGTGAATTCCTTACCGTGGATATCCTGCGTGCGGACGGTCGCACGTTGCGGGCGCTTCGTGCCGGCGCGGAAGTCGGGCAGGCTCAGGCATCCCTCGTCTTGCGTCACTTTGCCTTCCGTGGACACGATCACGGGGTTGACCAGAACCAGCTTGCCCGCGGGCTTATCACCCGAGGTGACGTCGATCACGCAGAGCCTTTTCGAGATGCCGATTTGCGGGGCCGCCAGGCCGACGCCGTTCGCGGCGTACATGGTCTCAAACATGTCGGCAACCAGCTTCTCCAAGTCGCCGTCGAAGACCGCAACCGCCTCGGCCGGCGTCTCCAGCACCTTTTGGCCGTATTTAACGATGGGATAAATCATGAGTAGTTGTCAGTAGTCAGTTAGAACATAAAACGGACTCCTGACAGCCCCAGTGCGGCTCTACTTTTCAGAATCGCCGTACTTGCTCCAGATAAGCATCAGAATTTCGCCGCGTCTCCGCCAGCGAGTCGCCGCCGAATTTCTCCAGGAAGGAGCGCGCGAGCACCAGCGCGACCATCGCCTCGCCAATCACTCCGGCGGCGGGCACGACGCAAACGTCCGAGCGCTCGTAGGCGGCCTTCACTGTCTCCTTGCTCTCGAAATCCACCGACTCCAGCGGCTGCCGGAGCGTGGAAATCGGCTTCAGATACCCACGCACGATGATGTCTTCGCCGTTGGTGATACCACCCTCGAGACCGCCGGCACGATTGGTTTTGCGTGTGAAACGCGTTTCGGCGCGGCTGTACCCAATCTCATCATGCACGCGCGAGCCAAAGGTTGCGGCATTGTCGATGCCGCTCCCGACCTCGACTCCCTTGACCGCCTGAATCGACATCACCACCTGGGCCAGTTGGCCATCCAGGCGCTCGTCCCACTGCCCGCACGAGCCAAGGCCCGGCGGCACGCCGCGCGCCATCACTTCGAACGTCCCGCCGACCGAATCCTTTGTCTTAAGCGCCTCGTCAACCTCGGCCTTCATGCGCCGTTCGGTCTCGGGGTCAACGCAACTCAGAACGATCTCTTCCACGTCGCGCAGGGCCAGGACGCGATCGAATGGCACGGCGTCCTCGGCGAGCCCCACTCGGCCGACGGCAATCACGTGACTCGCGATCTCGATTCCAAACTCCTTCAGAAACAGTTTGGCCAACGCGCCGGCGGCAACCCGCGCCGCCGTCTCGCGGGCGCTGGCGCGTTCGAGAACATAGCGCGCCTCGCGAAAATTGTATTTCAGGCAGCCGGCCAGGTCGGCGTGGCCGGGCCGCGGCGGTGAAAGCGGTTTGTACTTGGCGCGCGACTCTGGACGGTCCTCAACCGCCATCGCTTCCTTCCAATTCTCCCAGTCGCGGTTTTCGATGAGGATGGTGATGGGTGTGCCCACGGTCTGGCCGTGGCGGACCCCGGAAAGAAATTGCGCCGCGTCCGATTCGATTTTCATCCGCCCGCCGCGCCCGTAGCCGCCCTGTCGTCGCTTCAGCTCGCGGTTCACGTAGGCGAAGTCCACGCGCAGCCCTGCGGGCAGCCCCGAGAGGAACGCCAGCAATGCCTGGCCGTGAGATTCGCCCGCCGTGTGAAATCGCAGCATCAACCCTTCCTATTCGCGTCCAAAGGAATTGCTCAATCTTCAGGAGTTTATCGGAATCCGCCGGGCAGGTCAAAAAATAGAGTGCCGTGGAACTGTCCAGCTACACTTGGGGCAGTGCGATGTATAATGCTGGCTCTTTTGGAGCCCATTTTGCGATACCTGATCCTCAGCGATATTCACTCGAACCAAGAAGCTCTCGAGAAATGCTTCGAACTGGCGCAGGACAAATACGACCAAATTCTCTGCCTGGGCGACCTGGTGGGCTACGGCCCCGACCCGAACGCGGTCATCGAACGCATCCGTCCCGCCGCTCAGGTTATCATCCGCGGCAACCATGACAAGGCCTGCTCGGGTCTGACCGACGCGGCGGAGTTCAACCCTCTGGCTCGCATCGCGACGGAGTGGACCCGCGCCGCGCTGACACCGGAACACCTCGAGTATCTTCGCGCGCTTCCCGAAGGGCCGGCTGAAATTGATTGGTTCCAAATCGTTCACGGTTCGCTCCACGATGAAGACGGATACATGCTCGGCCCCGCCCAGGCGCTCCCGGAGCTCCGAAACCTCAGCACACTGGCGGTGTGCTTCGGGCACACTCACTACCAGGGTGGCTTCATGCTCACGCCAAAAGGCCGCTTCCAGTCGATCCGCTGCTCCTCGAAAAACGACGGACTCACGCTGACATTCCAACTCGAGGATGGAGGACGCTACTTGATCAATCCCGGATCTGTGGGACAACCGCGCGACGGCGACTGGCGAGCCGGATTTGCGGTTCTCGATGCCGACAAATACCAGGTTGATTACTACCGAACCCCCTACGACCTTCCCGCCACGCAGCAGAAGATGCGCAAGGCCGGCTTGCCCGACGCGCTCATCAAGCGCCTGGAATACGGGCGTTGAATCCCCTCCCGTGGTGAGACTTGCCAGAAGAAAATCCGCGCTTGTGTTTTATTCAGAACTGAACGGATGCGGGCTTGACGGCGGGGGGCGCCTGGTTCCAATCCATGGGCATGTGCTCGAAGGATACCTGGAAGGGCCGAGTTTCGCCGGGCTTGAGGGGAACCATTTGTGGTGTGACGGGATGAGCCGTTTCACGCAAGACCACCTGGCCCAGCGTGTCGACGAAGGTCAGGTCGAGGTCGAGCTGGCGCACGGTTTTTGTTCCCTTGTTGGTCACCCTGGCATCCAGGTAAGTCACCGTGTGCCCGAGGAGGTTTTCGGCGGCGCTCATGCCGGCGTCGGTGACGACGATCTGCTGGAGGTAGGCTTTCTGGTCTGCATCGAGGAAGGGACTGGAAGTCGAGGGCTTTGAGCCGCTCCGGCTGAGCAGGACTACAACGGCGACGACCACGGCCAACACCGCCGCAGCCGCCAGAACATAGACCGAAGTGGAGCGTTCCTCTGCCACGGATTTGGGAAACTGGAAAACCGCGGGAGAAAGTTCCCGCGGGTTTCGAGCTTCCAGTTTCTATTTTCCGAATGTTATTTTCATACCTGACGCGGTCACGTTCCCGCCACGGTGAGCCCGCCCACGAGCAGCGTGGGCGCGGCAAGCGAGCTGCGGAATTCGAGGTCCGAACCGATGGCCTCGATCTGGTTCAGCATGTCCGGGAGGTTCCCGGCTATGGTGACCTCTTCGACCGGAAACGCGAGTTCCCCATTCTCGATCCACATCCCCGCCGCGCCACGCGAATAGTCGCCGGTCACGATATTTACGCCGAAGCCGATCAACTCTGTCACGTAGAAACCATTCTTCACGGAACGCAGGATTTCCTGGGGCGCTTGCGAGCCGGCGGCCAGGTAGAAATTCTTGGGGCCGACCGACGGAGGTCCGGCGATGCCGCGGAAAGCGTTGCCGGTGGTCTTCAGGTTGAGCTTGCGCGCCGTATAGCAATTGAGCAGGTAATTCCGCAGTTCGCCCTGTTCGATGACCGGCGTGACCGACGCCGGCACGCCCTCGTCGTCAAAGGGCTTGGAGCCGAATCCCGCCGGGCGCAGGCCGTCATCCAGGACGTTGACGTTCGCGCTGGCCACGCGCTGGCCCAGCTTGCCGGTCAGGAACGACGCGCTGCGATAGATGGCGTCGCCGCGCACGGCCTCGAACACATGGCCGAGAATCGAACGCGCAGTCTCGGGATCGAAGACCACCGGCACGCGGCAGGTGGAAATTTTACGCGCGTTCAACTTGCGGAGAGCGCGCTCGGCCGCCTTGCGCCCGACGGCTTCCGGGTCTTCCAGGCCCGCGGCGCGCCGCGATACCGAATACCAGTAGTCGCGCTGCATGCCGCCGTTCTGAGCGATGGGAGCCACGGAGACGGCGCAGTAGGACGTTCGATAACTGCCGGCGAAGCCCAGCGAGTTCGCGTAGGCTTTCGTGCCCCAGCTTGCCTCGAACCAGGCGCCCTCGGAATTGCGGATGCGCGGGTCAGCGCCGAGCGCCGCCTCTTCAGCACGCCGGGCAAACCCAATGCGGTCGTCGGTGGAGAGCTCGGCAACATCCTGCGAGTAGAGTTCCAGGTCCCCCGCGTGGCAGCCCAGCAACTCCGCCGGCGGCAGGCCGCTCGCGGGGTCTTCGGACGTGACCTTGGCCATGGCCAGTGTCCGGTCCACAAGTCTTACGAGAGAGGAGGCCGAAAAATCACTGGAGTACGACGTGGCGCTCCGCGTGCCGATGAAGACCCGCAATCCGAGGGCTTTGGAGGCTGCCTCCTTGAGGCTTTCGATCTTCCCGAGCCGCAGGACGGTTGAAAACTCGTCCACTTCGCGCACCATCACGTCCGCGGCCGTGGCGCCCGCGCGCGTCGCGCGTTCCATCAAATCTCCGGCAATTTGTTCGAGGGAATTGTCGGGCATCGTTTGTCCAAGTCCAATGAAAGGATGAAGGATGAAAAGACCTTTCATCCCACTTGCGGTGTCAATCTTCAGCCTTCATCCTTTATTGAAACGTCTGCACATTCCGTGGCGCTGTGCCACCCACGGTCAGCCGGCTTACCTTGAGGGTGGGAATCCCCACACCCACCGGCACGCTTTGCCCGTCCTTGCCGCATGTTCCGATGCCCGGATCGAGCTGGAGATCGTTCCCCACCGCCGTCACGCGCGTCAGCACGGTCGGCCCATCGCCGATGAGCGTCGCGCCTTTGACCGGCGCCGTGATCTTGCCGTCTTCGATCAAATAGGCTTCCGAAGCGGAAAACACAAACTTGCCGTTCGTGATGTCCACCTGGCCGCCGCCGAAGTAGACCGCGTAGAGCCCGCGCTGCACCGAACGGACGATATCCTGCGGGTCTTCGTTGCCGGCGAGCATGTAAGTGTTAGTCATGCGCGGCATGGGAATGTGCTCATAACTCTCGCGGCGCCCGTTGCCGGTGCCGGTGGTTTTCATCACCGCGGCGCTCAAGCGGTCCTGCAAATATCCTCGTAATATCCCATTCTCAATCAGAACCGTCTTTTGCGTGGGTGCTCCCTCGTCGTCCACGTTGAGCGATCCACGCCGGCTGGGAATCGTTCCATCATCGACTACCGTGCACATTTCCGAAGCTACGCGCTGGCCGATCCGCCCGCTGAAAGCCGAAATTCCCTTGCGGTTGAAGTCCGCTTCGAGGCCATGACCGATCGCTTCGTGCAGGAGGATGCCGGGCCAGCCTGGTCCCAGCACAACTTCCATTTCGCCCGCCGGGGCCTCTTGCGCGGCAAGCTGGACGATGGCCTGCCGCGCGGCCTCGCGCGCAAAGGCCTCGGGAGAACTCTCGCCCTGGAAGAACTCCAGGCCGACGCGCCCTCCGCCACCGCTCGAGCCAAACTGCAACTTGCCGTTTTCCTGGGCGATCGTAAACACGCCCATGCGCACCATGGGTTGAAAGTCCGTAACCACGCGCCCATCCGAGCCTGCAACTAGAATGTGCCGGACCTGGTCGATGTAGTTGGCGCGCACCTCGCGGATCCGCGGATCGTAAGCGCGCGCGGCGCGGTCGCCGCGGAAAACCAGTTCCAGCTTGTCGGAAAGTTCGCGGTCCGTCGAAGGCTGGGCGACAGGATAGAGGTTTCTGGAAGGCCCCGTGGTGCTCAGGCCGACGGTTGAGACTCGCGCCGGCCCGCTCGCGATGCGCGCCGCAATTCGAGCCGCCTTGAGGATTCTCTCGGGCGTCAGGTCGTCGGTGTACGCGTAGCCTGTCTGCTCTCCCGCCAATACGCGCACGCCACAGCCCATCGAGATGCCCTCGGTGGCGGTCTTCACCAGTGATTCGTCGAGGAGAATGGACGACCGCGTGGTGTACTCAAAATAGAGGTCCGCATACTCGCCACCCTCGGAGAGCGCGGCGGCAAGGTAGCGTTCGAGATCCGGCTCCGTGAGGCCGTAGCGCTCAGAAAAGAACGGGTCGCGATTGGCCATGATTGTGTCTCGAGGTCGGAAGCGCCCCAGTCATCACTCGCGAAGTTCCATGTCGAGATTTCCACCCTAACATACGGCCCCCACCCTGTCAATTTTTGGCGCGGTCATCCGGCGCAGGAGTCCTGCCAACCCTACGACGCCGGCAAGCGTCTAAATAAAGTGGAAAGCGCAGCGGTCTGGGTGGCCGTCGAAACGAGAGCCGACTCACGTCGGTGGCAGACTTTCGAGGGAGGTGTAAGATGCGACTCAAAATTCTTGCGATGATCTTTGGCGGCCTGGTTCTATCCTGGGCGGCGCAAGACGCGCATGCCGGAGCCATCCGGTACACAGGGAAGCAAATCGGGAAGGGCACGGTTGCCGTGGCCCAGACTACTGCCGATGCCGCGCAAGCCGCCGGTAGCGGCGTTGCCTCGGCCGGAAAAGCCACCGGCGGAGTGGTCAAGACCGGCGCGGTTGGCATCGGCAAGGGCGCCAAGGCCACTCCCGGCCTTGCGGTACGCGGTACGAAGGCAGTTGCCAAAGGCCTCGCCAAGGCCATTTGGTAAGAAAACCGGAGCCGGCCGCGCGGTCACTCATCCGCAGTCCACGCCTATCCTGGTCTAGGGCGCGACGTTCCAGCCGTCAACTTCGACGACGGGCTTCGCACCCTGCAGATCGCCTTCCTGGAAGGTCGCGCTGACCTCTCGCTTCTCGCCGGGCAGCAAGGAAAAGTAGTTGTCCTCCCAGAGGATCGGCAGCAGTTCTTCCCCGCCCCGGCCTTTAGTAATTCGCAGATGGACGGCGAGCGCCAGGTTCGGACCGGGATTGCTTACCGAAACGCGGACCACGCCTTCACCCTTCTTGCGCTCCGTGCGGCTCGCGACCTTCAGCGCGACCTTGGGAAGATTTTGGAGCGCTGTGTAGTCCGCGTAAGATTTGGTCGGGGTGTGATACCAGGTCGAGTGCTCCCAATCCAGGACCTCCGGCTTCGTCGAGAGCCAGTAGAAGTTCGAACTCACCTGCTTGCCCGCAGAGTCTTGCAGCGTCAGCTTCAGGAAGTAGGTTGTGGTCAAGCCTTGAATCTCCGGTAGGACGAAAACTCTGGTGCTGCTATCCGGGGGCACATCAATCGTGGACTCGCGCGCGAATTTCTCGCTCAGGTCCAGGTTGACCACCTTTACATTCACCTTCATGTTTTTGAAATCCTGATAGAAGCTGTTGACCACGACGATTGACTGGTCATCGTAGGAGTACTGGACGTGCAGCGGCTCGCAAGCTTTCTTGGTGCCGAAGTACCCGCCGGCGGGCCGTAGGTAATAATCGTAGAGGTGCCAGACCATCGACGGCCAGGCGTTGTTGAGCATCCACTGGATAACACCGGTGGAGGTGTACTTGTTTCTGCCGAAGGCCTCGAACATCGCCCGTTGGCCCTCGTAAGCCTGGAGTTGCGCCTTCCAAGCGTAGTCCTCCACGCTGGTCGCAGACCCGTACCGGGCGTTCAGCGCCTCGGTGAACACGTTCAATGTTCTGAATGCGCCGCCCCCGGCATGGAAATTCCAGTAGTCGTCGATCGGCCACAGGTGTTCCTTGGGCAGCATCTTGCGCAGGCTTTCGATGGGAGGCACCGCCGGGCCGGGTCCGGTTTCGGTGTTGTATCCGAAGGCGCCGCCCCGAGACTTGTCGGTCAGCCAATACGAGGGCGCGACATATTCGTAGGGGCCGGTCATTTTCAGGCCGGTTGCCCCGGTCACCGTGGTCGGCTTTTGCGTGGCCGAGGACTGGAAAGGATTGGGCCACTCGTAATCCTTGAGGATTTTGATGTAGGCCTCTTCCACTTTCGCGGGCGGCGGGCCGTCGCTGCCGTTCAGCCAATCGAACAAGCTGGGGTGGGTCCTCAGGCGGCGGATCTGGTCTTTCAACGATTCCGCAGCAATCGGATAGTCTTCGTCTTTCCAATTCTTCCACTTTTCCCAGTGGTCACAGCAGCACCAGCCGGCCTGGACCAGAATCCCGCGGCGATCGCAAAGCTCCAGGAAGTGCTCGTCCTCGAGCTTGCCCTCCAGGCGGACAGTGTTGAGGTTCATGTCCTCGACGTAGCGGAGTTCAGCTTCCTGCCGCGCCGGGTCCGCCCTCAGCATCATGTCCGGAGCCCAGCCCGCGCCTCGGATCAGGATGTTCTTGCCGTTGATCTTGAAGACGCGGGAGCCCTTCTCGTTCAGTTCCGAAGTGACTTCGCGGATGCCGAAGGTGATTGCCTGGCGGTCCGAGACTTTGCCCTCCGCCACAAATTCCATCGCTAATTCGTAAAGGTTCTGCGGCCCGAGTTTCGCCGGCCACCAGAGACGCGGTTGCGTGACGTTGAGCTGGGGAAATCTCTCGGCCGTGAAGGTGACGACGCGGGATTCTTGCGCGCCCAGTTCGACCTCCTGCGAGAACTTGATTTTCTCGATCTGACCTTTCAGCGTTCCCTTCACCGACTGCCGACTGGCGTTGCGGAGTTCTGCGCTTACGGTGAGGTGCGCCTTCTCTAGCGCCAGCACGTCCAGCCGGGTGACCACGTGAGGCCACCGCAGCGCCACCGGGCCGCTCGCCGTCAGATAAACGTCCCGATAAAGGCCCATGTCCTTGTCCGGCGGCGCGGGGTTCCAATCCACCCAAGTGATGGCAAGATCGTTCTCCTGCGGCGGGAAGACTTCCACCGCCAGGGCGTTCAACTCGCCCACCTTCGCAACCTCTGTGACGTCGAACTCGAAGAGGCGGTAGGCGCCGGCCACCTTTTCGGAGCCCGCGACTTGCCTTCCGTTCAGCCAGATGTTGGCGCGGAAGTTGATCCCGTCAAAGTGGAGCCATAACGTTTTGTCCCGATACTCGGTGGGAAGAGCGAATTCCGTTCTGTACCACCACGACACCCGGAACGGGCTGTCTTCCGGCATGGGCAGGTTCGAAAAGTTCTTCGCGATCGGATAGCTCGTGCCCGGGATAGACCGCAAGTTCATTCCGAAATACGGGTCGGGATAGACCTCATTCGCCACCAAAGCCGCGAGCACAGTGGTCGGGACTGAGACCCGATACCAGCCCGTGGGCGTGAATTGAGGCGAGGACAAGACTTCGCCTTTCTCCTCGATCTGGGCAGAAGAGCGAATTCCCCATCCCTCGCGCAGGCTCAAGCGGGCGGCTGCGTCCCCTGAGAGCAGCACGCCCGGCATGCTCAAGAGGGCCGAAACGACCACTAGGAAGAAAATGGCGAACCGATTTCTCATGAGCGTATCTCTCCTCGCGACCGGCCGCCGAGCGCCCGGAATTATACCCCTTGCGAAAAAACGGGGCCATTAGACTGCGCCCTGCCGTTCCGTTCAGGAGACAAACGTTGCTTGACGCTCCGCAGGCGGGCGAATAGAATCGAAAGTCCAG
>Ga0315284_10005264_pt1 | contig 18367 bp, 19 predicted proteins | sample YL17G09_16_MG_FD_203696 | JGI IMG/M metagenome (GOLD analysis project Ga0315284, IMG submission 203696) | Sediment microbial communities from Yellowstone Lake, YNP, Wyoming, USA - YL17G09_16 | ecosystem: Environmental > Aquatic > Freshwater > Lake > Sediment | place: USA: Wyoming | collected...
CCCTTGAGCCAGAGCTTCTTACGGCTTGTCGAATAGTAGTGCACCTTGCCTGTTTCCATAGACTTCATGATGCCTTCCCTGCTGGTGAAAGCGACCATCAATACCTCACTTGTCTTACAGTCTTGGGCTATGGCAATTACCAGGCCTTCTATTCCGTCAACGTTTCTGTACCTGAGAGCATCGGGTAGTAACTCCATCTTTTTACCTCCTCAATCTACTATATTAATAGAGATTAGGTTAAATAGAAAAATAAAATGCCGTATAAGAAAACACAGCAAGTAGGGGGCGAGGCAGTCGAGGAACGCGGAGCCGAAGGAGAGATAACCCGGGTCAGGACCCCGAGAAGAGGCGAAATCCTCGGAGAAGTGGAGCAGCTCTTGGGAGACCGCAGGATGCTTGTCAAATGCACCGACGGCTACACGAGGCTGTGCAGGATACCCGGCAAGATAAGAAAGAGGATCTGGATAAAAGAGGGAAACATCGTTCTGGCCGAGCCTTGGTCAGTCCAGACTAACGAGCGCGGAGACATCATATGGCGTTACACGAACCAACAGGCCGATTGGCTTGAAAAACGAGGATTCCTGAGAGGCCTCGAAGGCATATGAGGATACCATAATCTATACTGTTTCTTGGATCCATGTCAAACGAAACCGATAAACATCAGTCTGAATATGAGATGCGCAAGATATCGGAGGGAGTATTCGATAAATCCACCCTGATATCGGTTAACGAACTCATTCGCAGGGGATTCTTTGACGAGCTTTCAGGAATCGTATCCACTGGAAAAGAAGCCAACGTCTACCATGCCCTGAGAGGGGAGAAAGAGGTCGCCGTAAAGATATACCTAATCGACACTTCGGATTTCCGGAGGATGGACCGCTACATTAAAGGCGACCGCAGGTTCTCGGGATGGAGGAATAAACGGCAGCTGGTCTACAACTGGGCACAGAAAGAGTTCTGCAACCTGAGCCGGGTGTATGGAAAGATAAAATGCCCTGAGCCCATATGCATCGAAAAGAACGTGCTCGTGATGGGGTTTCTGGGCGAAGGCGCAGTGGCAGCGCCGAAACTTAAAGATATGATTCCCGAGGATACGGAAGGGTTCCTTGAAAAGGTCATGCTCCAAGTCAAGGAGATGTACTCATGCGGCATAGTCCACGGAGACCTTAGCGAATACAACATACTTAACTGGAATGAAGAGCCTTACATAATAGACTTCTCGATGGGCGTCATGCCCGAACACCCTCTCGCGGAAGAACTTTTGGAAAGGGACGTCAGGAATACGCTGAACTTCTTTCGTAAGCTGGGCATTGCGAACTATAAAGGAAAAATCGAGCACGAGATTATCGAATGGGTGAAGGAGCCTGCTAAGAAAAAGGGTCACGAGTAACCTGCTGCCCCGTAGGCTCTTATATATCCCCTTAATAATCATATATTAAAAAACTATTCAAAAGATCCGAAGAAAAATGAACACTTTTACCAGGAGCTACAAGCTAGTCAAAGAGAGTTTTTCTGTGCTGAAAAAAGACAAAGAGATAATACTTTACCCGATAATATCCGGAGTCGTAAGCATCATATTGTTGGGCTTTCTGATCGCTGGCGTGCTTTCTACAAGCCTCTTTGGCAAGGCAGGAGACTTAGTGATGTATCCCCTGCTTTTCATCTACTACCTCGCAAGCTATTTCACGATAATATTCTTCAACACAGGACTCATAACATGTGCCAACATACGGATGAACGGCGGAGACCCGAAGTTTCGCGACGGCATAGGCAACGCAGTAAAAAACGTGGGAAAGATATTCATTTGGGCGCTTGTTTCAGCGACCATCGGCATCATATTAAGCTCGCTATCAAGACGTTCAGGTCTCATTGGAAGGCTAATAATCGGCCTCATAGGCATGGCATGGAGCCTGCTAACATTCTTCGTCATACCAGTTATGATATTCGAAAACGTCTCAGTCACGGACTCGATAAAGAAGTCCGGAGCGATATTCAAGAAGACGTGGGGAGAGAACGTCGTAGGCCAGTTCTCGATAGGCGTCTTCTTCATGCTGCTCGCACTTCTGGGCATCGTTCCCCTGATTATCGGAGTGATTTCTCTGACGTCCGGCTCGTTTATCCCGATGATCCTATTCTTCGGAATAGCAATCCTATACTGGGTCATAATCGCGATAGTAAGCTCGAGCCTAAACGGCGTCTACCTCACGGCTTTATACAACTACGCAAGCAAGGGAGTCGTTCCTGCAGGCTTCTCTGAGGAGTCGATCAAAGCAGCATGGAAGACGAAAGGCGCCAAATAAGGGAGAAGCTGACGGCGAAAGGCCACCATAACGTCACTGGACGGCATAAGACCACTTTCGAGATAACGGCCGAAGACTGCCTCACCCCGCATGGAGATTGTATAATAGCAATTTGCGCAGACAAATGCTTTCAGGACTTCTCGCCTGAATTTCTGAATGCCTTAAAGAATGTAAATGCGACTCTTGAGATAATCTTTTCCTGCGACGGCCTGGAGGAGAAGGTCACCGCCTACGGCCATCCAGGCCTCACTTTCACGAACCTTCATGAGATGGTAGTGAGAAAAAGCGCATTCACCTGCGGCAGAACCCTCGCGATAAAAGCAGACAAAGCATCATGCGACCTAAATAGGGAACTGATCAAGAAACTAAGCCAGGGGAAAACCCTTAATGTCGAACTTGTAGTAAAACCTGCTTTTACATGAAAACGTCAGGGAAGAAGGAAATAAGGGCAGAATTCCTGCGGATCGCCGACGCCGCAGTCCTTGCCGCATTCCTTGAAGCAAGCACAGAGAAACCCGGGAACGTCACGCCCACACACAGCTTCAAAGACACGGCATACCAGGACTACGTCAAAGGAGCGATAGCCCTCGGCTCGGCAGTCAGGGAATCAGCGGAAAGGGGATACCTCGCAGGAAAGGGAGAAATAGGAATGGAAGACATCGGCATAGGCAGACCCATACTGAAAGGAGTACGCGACGTCAGAAGATCCCATAAAGGCGGCAACACTCATTTAGGGATGCTCATGCTCATGGTGCCCATAGCGGCGGCGTCAGGGATGTGCATCGCGGAAGGAAAGGGTTTCTCCAGCCCGAGAGGTAAGATAAAGAAGGTCGTTCATGAATCAACCAAAGAAGACTCGCGGAATCTCTGCAAGGCGATCAAGGCATCAAGAGCAGGAGGCATAGATACGCTTATCGAGAAAGACCTAACCTTCAACGAACTGATGAAATACTCGAGAGAAAAAGACAGGATCGCGCAAGAACTCTCAGGAGGTATGGAGATCCTATTCCGGCACGGCATTCCTTTTTTTGAGAGATCCTATGCGAAGAAGAGAGACATCAGGACTGCGCTTCTCCAGACTTATCTGTTCCTGCTGTCCAGGTTCCCTGATACGTTCATAGCAAAAAAAGAAGGCATGAGAAAAGCAAGGGAGGTTTCGGAAAAAGCAAAAGACACACTCAGCGGAAAACTTTCCCTTGCGGAATTCGACAAATATCTGCGTTCTAACGGCAATTCCCTGAACCCCGGAACAACAGCGGACCTTGCAGCCGCAGTAACAATGTTGTATATCCTTAAGGAAACGGTCTTCTAGATCTCTCGATTTTCCGCAGAACCAGGTAACTTGCTATCAGGAAAACCACTAGGGCATAGAGCGATTCATTCAGCGAGAGCATGTTCTCAAAGCCCTGGATCCGGGGTATTGTTATCACAAACGCGTAATGTATGAAATATACGGGAAGGGCGAAGCGGCCGTAGGTCAAAAGAGGCCTTAGAATGGCAGGATCGCTTCTGCGTATCTCGTATACCAGAAGGGAGATAGATAATATGTACGCCGTCAACGCCATGGCTAGTGAGATAAAGGGCAGAGTGATCTTATGCTGGTATTCGAACGGGATGCCTATGAAAATGCAGAAGGCAGTCGAAACCATTAAGAGGACAGCTGAAACCTGCAGGTACCATACTATAATCTTCACTTTCCCCTCTTTGTTGAACTGGATAATAGAGCTTCCAAGGATCATTCCATAAATGACAAAAATTATCCAGGGAAACAGGGGGAAGTCGAATCTGCTGAGAATAGTCTTTGCCGGCTCAAGGAAATATGCTGCCTCGGAGCAGAGCAGAGCCGCCAGCAGAGATGCGGCGATATTATACATTGTGGGGCTTACAGCCACGATGGAAAGAATGATGATGGATAGGCCGATGGTATGAAGAATATTTAGCTTCATCGGATCGGCGAAGATCATCACGTTCAGGACAGCTCCTGCGATCAGCAGCGTAAAGCCCCTCTTTATGAAATGCCTAACTGTAGCGTTCTTGTCCTCTCCCCTGGACCTGTTGTATGCGGAGAGGACCATGCTTATACCAACTACGGTGAGGAATAAGGGGGCTGCCAGCCGGCTTATCATGAACATCAGGATGAACGTGTCAGAATTGTATGGATCCTGCATCAGGAATTCCGGGAAGTGATGGAAGAACATGAGAATGACAGCCAACCCGCGCAGGGCGTCTATGGAGGATAGCCTTATTCTGGAAGCCTTCATGTATATGATATGGACTCAATAAAAGAAATCATTGAGGTAGGTGGGCCGCAAAAGTATGTCAATTGAAATTTAGCGGAAATAACATATAATTATAATCCCTTACAGGGAGGATTCAGTTTGAGCCCGACGGGATTTGATTCTTGGTGCAGCCTTTAAGAAAGGCTGGCGAAATTATGGGTTACCTAAAGGTAACCCATTGGCCATTCAATACATTTAAAAGAATCCGGAAAGGAGTATTTAGTTTGAATTTGCCATCAGGCAAATTCCTTTTTCTTTCTTTTCCATCAAAGCTTTTCTTTACTTTTTCTTCAGAAAAAGAAAGATGCCCTATCGGGCATGCACCTACAGGTGCAAAGGTTTGAGCCCGACGGGATTTGAACCCGCGACTCCCCGATGTCTTTAACAAATCTTTTGAGGGATTGTTTTTTTGTTTTAAAAGTCGGGTGCTCTGCCAAACTGAGCTACGGGCCCTTGGAGCAGGTGTATAGCTTGGGAACCAGAGGCATAAATAATGTGTTAAGGTATATTATTATCGCTCAGAGATATAAATATGTCCGGGAGGCTTTTCTAAGATTACAAAATCGGCAGCTTACATCGGGCCAAAAGAGGGCATAGCCCTCTTTGGACATGGTCCTTTGGACCATTGTCTTTCAGGCCGAGGATTAGACATGTCTCTATCTGCCGATTTTGAAAGAGCACCCCGCAGGGTGCATGTCCCTTAAGGGACACATACTGCGGCCCGAAAGAGAGCATCGCTCTCTTTGGGCATATGCCTCGAGGGCATCATGCCTTTAGGGCGCAGTATTTGATTCTATGACTTTTTTCCCTTTTTCCTGCGGTATTATTTTTTTCCTGCCTTTGAAATCTTTTTCCAGCTCTTTTCCTCGGTAGAGCCGGTCGAGGAATACCGACAGTGCCGCTACTTCCGAGTGCGGCTGGCTGCCGATCGCTATGTTGTAGTCGGCTATCTGGTATACCTCTGACGGGACTTTTTGCCCTCCGACTATGATGAGTTTGTCTTTTTTGGATGTTCTTATATCGTCGATGCAGTCGTTTACGTTGATGCCGTACATGGTGAGGTGCATTATCTCGCCTTTGAAATCTTGGAGGGTTTTTTTGTAATCGTCTGTGTAGGATACTTTCAGGGTTCCTCCCCATTGTTCGCAGACTTTGGATACGCTTTCGGCGACGTCCGTGTCGACTGCGTCCAGGATCAGTTCCTGCGCGCCGAAGGCTCGTGAGACCAGTGCTATGTGGGTGCTTATCCTCTTGTCTCTGGAAAACCGGTGCCCGAGCCTCAGTATTGTTATCCTCATCATCTCCTCCTGAATCTCATGAATACTGCCAGGGCGACTATTACGAGGACGATAGCTATCGCGGCGATGCCTACCATGTTTACGAGCTGCTGGAATTCTATTTCCTTTATCCTCTTGTCTGTTTCTTCCATGAGGTTATCGCATTCGCTCATCCTGCCATCGTCGTCTAGTTCGACATATATATTCCTTGACTCGTTTGCGTAGAACGTGGCATTACCGTATTGTCCTGCTTTGTAGGCGTCCTGGGCGAGGGCGTAGTATTCCTCTGCCTGTACGTATTTCTCGCTTGATGCCCTTAAGGATTGGGTTTGGGCGCTCTCGTTGGAAAGGTTGAGTTCCTTGTAGATGGCGAGGGCCTGGTCGAATGAGAGTATTGCGTCTCTGTACTGGAGAGTTTTATAGCTCTTTTCCCCCATGTCGTAGAAGTCGTCTGCGGCCTTCTTTTTCTTCTTGTTGTCTATGTCTGCCTTGAGTTTGTCGCTGTCTTTTATGCCTTTCACATTCTTGAGTTCCGTGTAGCCCTGTTTTGCCTTTTGGAGGTAGAGTGTCGCGTTGGTGAGGTCTTCTTTTGTGTAGTACCAGTAGGCGTCGGAGTAGTCTTTGTCTGCTTGAGCTATCTTCAGGCTGTATTCCTCTTTCTCTATCTGTTGGAGGAGTTTGTCGGCGAGCCATATCACGCCGTACTTGTATCCTACTTCGTCGTATATGTCCATGGCCTTCTGTGCATAAGCCCTCGCTTCTTCATAGTTCTTGTCGTCGAAGTATCGTTTGGCGGTTGCGTAGTAGGCGTCTGCGAGCTCTTTTTTGTCTGTGTGGTTTTTGCACTGGGTGAGTATGACGTCACAGTCCAAGAGGCCTTCTGTATTGTCTATCTCTTCGAATATTCTATTGGCTTCTCCTGCCGGCGCTATAGCGTTGAGGCAGTCTCCGTTCACGTAGAAGTCTCTTGCGGTATTGTAGTAGCCGTAGGCTGTCTGGTTTTTGGCGTAGCTGTTGTCTGTTTCAAGTATGTACACATTCTTTAAGGCGCCTACCAGTATCTTGTTTTCCGTGAGCTCGCGCATCAGGCGTATGTCGTCGTCGAGAGTGTACTCCCATTTTACCGTGCCGTTGGATGTGTAAGCTATTATCTTGTTTCCTGTTGCAACGAGTATCTCCCCGGACGAGTCGTTGTCTATGTCGAGTGCGAGGACATCAGATACTTTCCCGAGGTTGGCCTGCCACTTGAGTTTCCCGTTAAGGTCAATGTTGTAGATAGTGTCTTCCGTTATTGCTGCTATCCCGACGTTCTTTCCTTTCGGGCCTCCGGAGGAAACGGCCAGGACTTTTTTGTTCAATGGATAAGACCATCGAACACCTCCCTTGATGAGGTAGACGCTTCTATAGGTTCCGGCCATTATCTCGTCGCGGTTGTCTCCGTCGACGTCGTAGGCCGAGACGCTGTATACGCTGCCGTCGAGATTGTATTTATTCTTTATCTGGGGCGCGCTGAACGTGTATAAATTTCTCTTCACCGTGTAGCGTTTGCCTCCCTCAGCAGTTATGTTGCTGACGTCGGTGCCTGGTCCGCCTTTAGCCACGCCGAAGACGTAGAGTATTCCGCTTGTCGAGCCTACAAGGAGGTCTTTGACGCGCGTACCGTCCAGAGCGGCCGAGGACATGGCTGTTGCTATGCCGTCGAACTCGTAATACCTCCACCGGAGCTGGGTCTGGTGTATGCCCGGACGGACTTCTTCCCTTTCAAAATAGGATAACGGGTTAATGTTTATCTTCTCGCCGCGCACCTGCGTCGCGACGAATATGTCAAGTTCCCTGTTCTCGTTCAGGTCGTCTATGTAGATACGGGCGACGTCTTCTCCCAAGGGAGTGCACCCTGAATTCCTGGAACTGCCCTTGATCCATGTATTATAAAGCAGGGTTCCGTTCTCTTCATAGACGTTTATATAACTCGTCGGGCCATAGGCGCATGCATAGATCCCTGACTTTCCATTGCCTTCAAGGTCGAGGGTGTAGAGGTCTTCGGCGATCATCGAGAATTCTCCAGTATTGTTAAGCGGGAGGTATTCTCTTGCCGAGGAGGTGTCTATGCCTAGGAGTATTGTTGTGAGTAAAAGGGCTAGGAGTATAGCTTTCTTCATAATACAGAATTACTTCAGGCTGTTATAAATACGTTAAAATGGAGGGTTTTTAGTAGTCACGAGTTGATCTGGAGTATCTTCTTCTTGCCTCCTACGTCCATGTATAGGACGTTTCCTCCGCTTTTCAGTTCGCCTTCTATGTCGGTGGGTTTGGGAAGCTCGAATGTTTCATAGGTCTCCATGTCCATGAGCTGGACGTTGTCCCCGATGAGATTTAGGACCTGCGCGTTCTTCTTGTTTATTATCGGGACTTCCGCGTTGCTGTCTACCGGACCCATGAGGGTCCTCTTCTGGCCGTCGAATATGCCCATGGCATCGATCCTTGCCTTTGCTCCTCCGTGTTTTCCGGGCTTGGAGTGCGCTACCGACACTATCTTACAGGGTTCGCCGTCTATTATCACGTATTTCCCTTCTTTTAGTTCCTTTATCTGAGATATCTTCTTCTCCATCATCGGTTCCCTCATGAGTCTTATATAATTAATCCTTATATCAATATTATATCAATATAATTCTATCTATGCATAAATAAATCAGGATCAACCATTATACTAGCGGCTTTTTTTTCAAGATGGAACGACCTTCATGGGATGAGTATTTTTCAAAGATCGCAAAAGACGTCGCCGAGAGATCGACGTGCCTGCGCCACAAGTTCGGCGCGGTTATAGTTAGCGAGAAGCACGAGATCGTGGCGACGGGATATAACGGCGTCGTCAGGGGCGCGTCTCACTGTACGGAGAAGGGCTGCATAAAGGACCGGCTTGGCATACAGAGCGGTACCGGGCATGAGATATGCCCTGCGGTGCATGCCGAGCAGAATGCGCTTATACAGGGAGGTAGGCTGAGCATGAACTGCACGCTCTACGTTAACGCCTTTCCCTGCAAGATATGCGCAAGGCTTATCGTCAATGCCGGGATCGCACGGGTGGTGGTGAGTGGTTCATACACCGACCGGGAGGGGCTTGAGACACTGAAAGCTGCGGGCGTGATAGTATCGCACATAGGGCAGGGCGCTGATGATGTTGTTACCGAAATAGTCAAGGGTGCAGTGTAAAAAATGATGAAAGTCGATACCGTTCTTAAGTTGAAAGATGTTCCCGGGATGCTGATTAAGGCGCTTGAGCCTATTTCTACCCATGGCGGGAATATCATTAGCGTCACGCATTCGAGGGGCGAGAAAGGCCTTGTCTCCGTGCATGTCTCTTTCAAGGTACGGGATCAGTCCTCTCTTAATCTGATAAGGAAGGCCCTTGAGAAGCAGGGGATTCATATCTCAGAGATAGAGATCGAGGGGCGGACGTATTATACGAAGAAGTCTCTTTCGTTCATCCTGCTAGGTCATGTCATCGATACTGATATACGGGATACCCTAGACAGGATAAACGATGTCGGCATGGTGTCAGGGATTGAGGTGGTGATGCCTGCGCCTAACCAGAAATCTTCGGTGCTCATGGATGTCGAGATAGATGAGAAGAGCAACGGGGAGCTGATTAGACTTGTTGAACGGATATGTAAAGAGAAAGACTTCCTGCTGGTGAGGTCTCTATAAAAAGCGCAAGATGAAGACTGTTAAACTGATAGTCGTGGGCTTTGGAACGATAGGTAAGGGTACTTTGGAGGTACTTCGCATGAAGCATCGGGACCTGCTGGAGAAGCAGGGCTTCGATGTCAGAGTAGCGGCGGTCTGCGAGATCGACGGAAGCATAGTCAACGATAAAGGCATAAACATAGACTCTGTCCTGAAAGCCGCATCGTCAGGAAAGTTGAAAGAGCACCCTGACTGGAAGAATGCGAAAAGCCTTGAGGCCATAGAAGTAGTCGACGCGGACATAGTTTTGGAACTGACGCCCGGCGACATAAAGACCGGCGAACCCGGGATAAGCCATATAAAAAAGGCTCTTGAATGCGGAAAACATGTCGTGACCTCCAATAAAGCACCTATCGCATTAAGGTTTCAGGAACTAACCGGCCTTGCTAAAAAGAAGGGCCTCAAGCTCAGGTATGAAGCCACTGTCGGAGGAGCCATACCGATAATCAATCTATACAGGGACAACCTCGAAGTGAACGAGGTGAGATCCATATACGGCATCCTCAACGGGACAAGCAACTACATCCTTACCAAGATGTTCGAGGAAGACGTAAGCCTCCAGACAGCGCTCAAAGAAGCCCAGGAACTCGGCATCGCTGAACGAGATCCCAGCTACGACATCGACGGCACGGACACTGCGGTAAAGCTTGTAATACTCGCAAACTCGATAATGGGCAAGAGGATTTCATACAAAGACATAAACGTCAGAGGCATACAGGAAATCACGACAGAGTCTCTCGAGCTTGCGAAAAAGCACGGCTACGTGATAAAACTGGTAGGCGACGTGAACGGCATGGAAGTGTCTCCCCGGCTGATACCGGTCAATCATCCCCTCAACGTATCAGGGACGCTGAATGCGATAATGCTCGACATGGACATAGCCGGGACATTAACGCTGGTAGGCCACGGAGCCGGGAAGATACAAACCGCAAGCTCGGTTCTTGCGGACGTAATAGACATACTGAAAGACATGAAAGAGTTATAATATCCTATCCTGCTTTAATGTACCGAGGAGCTTCAATACCGAGTATGAAGCCCTTGTCACGCCCATGCTCCTCTTCTCTGTATCGGTCCCGACAAGGTAAACGCCTTCAAGCGGGGTCTTCACTCCTGCGAACTGGGTGGCTATGGTCCACATGGCCTTTTCAGGAATGAGCATCTGGTAATGCGTCATATCCACCTTTTTTTCCAAGTCCGGCATTATGCGGTAGATGGCTTCAAGAGACCTCTTCTTCTCCTTTTCCAAATTGGCGTCGGAGCCTAGCCGAAAAGCGCATCCGACAAGCTGCCTGTCCTTGGGTGCAAGAGACGGGTCGTAGTTTGATACCGGCACTACCCATGTGTACGGGTCTGCGTCGACCCATATCTCGGAGCCCTGTCTTTTGAATACCTGCTCTTTTAAGCCGAGCCAGATAGTCAGTATGTTGGATTTGGGAAGCTTTCCAAGCATCTGCCTGTAATCGTCAGACAGATCGCCTGTGAGAGCGGGAAGGTCTGAAGCGAAGCCGGAATATATCAACGTGTCGTATCCATATTCGTCTTCAGTTGTTTCTACCTTCTTATTTCCTGCATCGATCTTCACGACCTTTTCGCATGTTCTTATTTCTACCCTGCCTTCAGGCATCGAGGATTGGACTGCCGTGATAAGGGACTGTAGCCCGCCTTTGGGATAGAACTGGTCCTGCGCGCCCTCCTTCATCAATATGTTGTGCAGTTTCTCAAGAACGTTGCTGGACCTGCTTTTGTAACGCTCGCTGTCAAGAAACCTTGCTACAGGGGTCTCATTCATCGGCGCGCCCGTCATGAAAATAGACATGCAGTTAAGGAACCTGAGCGTTGATTCGCTCAAGCCTCCGCCGGCAAGTTCGCCGAGAGACTTCCTGGAGAAATCCTCACCTGCGTTGTATAGATAGGAAACTGAAAACAAGGTCTTCATGAGGTTGAGACGGTCCATCTGCGGGATAAGGTCGAACTCGAACCATCCCTGGAGGTTCCAGGGAAAAGCGCGGATTCTGTTGTTAAGCTTGATATAGTATCTGCCGTGCGGGACGAAGTTAGGCACCACATCAAAATACTTCTGCATCAATTCCTTGAGAGGCCCGCCTTCAAGCCGTGTGATTATGTGTGGTCCGGTATCCACCTGGTAGCCGTCCACCATGTAAGACCTGCAAACGCCGCCGACCTCAGAAGACTCCTCAAGGACTAAGACATTCTTTCCCTCCTTTGAAAGGGCGAGAGCGGTTAATAGACCGCTTATTCCGGCGCCCACGACAACGACATCCGAGTGTTTCATTTCACCACGAACAACAAAACGGCGACAAGACCGAACAAGAGCTCGAGGTTTATGAAAAACAGCACGAGATTCCTCTCGGAAATCCCGCCGAAAAGCTTCATCACGGTCTGGCTGAAACTGACCGGCGTCCCTTTACAATACAGCTTCCCGTTCTCATAAAAGCCCCACCAGCCCTTGCTCGGGAAACCATTACTCGCCTTGATGAAGAAATCAATGGCATAAGGAATGATCACGATAATCCCGGCAGTCTCGTAATTGCCTATGATAACGGCTGACGCGATGACTGCGCCGATGCTCAATGTGCCTACATCACCTATCAATACCTTGGATGGGTGCCGGTTATAATAGAGAAAAGCAAGCAAGGCGCCCAGCATGGCTACAAGCATCACAGCAGCCTCGGATTTCCCTAATGCAAGAGCGATGACTGCGAGGGAAAGACATGCGGCCGAGCCCATGCCGGCCTCAAGGCCGTTAAAGCCCGCAAGCATGTTGGCCACGTTAGACGCCCCGGTGACACCGATAGGAATGAGGAGGAGAGTATAAAGGATGCCCAAATGGACCGGCCCGATGAAAGGGAAAGTCATGGTAGTGATGCCCGCCTTGACGGCGACCAAAGGCAAAGCCGCAAACAAAGGCAAAACCGCCTTGACGAACTGATGCATATCAAAAAGATCGTCAAAGACCCCGACGAAAGCCATGATCAATACCGTACAGAAAGAAGCCAGCACAAGCTTGATCTGGAAATTGCCGTCGAAGACGTCATAGAACGTATACATGTAGATCGCTAACAAGATCCCTGCGGATAGGCCGGAGACTATGGCAAAGCCGCCCATTTCCGGGATTTCCGGTTTGTCGGGTTTGTTGACGTCTCTTCCCGTAAGACCTGCTTTTTTCAGTTTCGGGATAAGCCATGGCACGGACAAAAAGGTCGCCATGAACGAAACCAAAAAGACGAATACAAATGCTAGCATCCTAGATTATTTATTTTTTCGAATCCATAATAATCAGGACAACAGCATTATTAAAACACCTAAAACATAATATAAAACACATTCGAAAAACATAAGCCTCTTAGCTAACGAAAATCCCGATGGCCGCAAACCTTATGCGGCCATAGTGTAGCCTGGTTTATCACCCGAGCTTGCCAAACAAACCTCCCTTTCAAGAAAAGACTGGGGGGAGTTGCAACAAGTTCGTGACTCGGGTTCGAATTTAGGTAAGAAGCTGCGCGAAGACCTCAGGTTACATCCTGACCCGGTCTATCTGGTAATATGTTATATCCCCTTCTTCGTCCGCAACCGCGTATATCATCGCCTTGTTGACCGTCTGGGACATCCTCATCTTTCCCGCCATATCAGGCAGCGAGCAGGTGTATTCCTCGGGAACGACGTAGACCAGGTATTTAGAGTGCGACGTCTTCACTTGCCCGCCCCTCTCATAAACCCGGAAGTCCGCCCCGAATTTAAGCCCTGTCCTGACAAGAAGGCCGCGGCCCCGCAAATCGGAATAGACCGTGTATTTCGCATAAAAGTCTTTCTCGGCCTTATTCCCCGCCTTAAGAAGGTCGTCGAATTCCAGGACCTTTTTCCCGTCCGTTACCCCCATCTTCCCGTTCTCGACGAGATATACGGCCTCAATCAGCGAGATCTCATGCCTTTTTCCCGTCTCCTCGCCAAAGCCCTTCTCCTTCAGAAAAGACCTTAAGTCGTTATCCCCTACTATGACCTTGGTGCCGGATATTATCCCGGCAGGCAGCTTGCTTGCTTTGCTCATGTTTTATCACAAAAGCGGCAGAAAATCCCCGTGGGACTGAATGATAAAGACCTTTAGGTCTTTACTCAGACAAGACAGCCACGCTGTCTTGCTGATGCCCTCATCTGCCGCTTTTGAGATGCACCTTTAGGTGCATGCCTTTGAGGGCACAAAACTCCGGCCCGAAAGAGAGCATCGCTCTCTTTGGGCATAATCCCCTCCGGGGATCTTGCCTTTAGGCCCGGAGTTTTTTTATCCACTTATATCTATTAAGTATTCTATTTTAATTTAATCGATTATATAGAGAACGGCAGGGGCTGAAATGATCGTTTTAGGTCTTGAAGGCACGGCTCATACGTTGGGCGTGGGGGTGATAGAGTCGGCTGATAGGGTTTTATCCGACGTTCGCAGGACTTATGTCCCGAAGGAAGGCATCCATCCCAGGGAGGCTGCGCAGTACATGGGCGAGAATTTCAAGGAAGCGGTCGATGAGGCCCTCGACCGGGCCGGAGTAGGTTTCAAGGATATTGGCCTCATCTCTTTCTCCCAGGGGCCCGGCCTCGGGCCATGCCTCAGGACCGTTGCTACGGGGGCGCGGGCGTTGTCTTTGCATCATAGGACTCCTCTGCTCGGCGTCAACCACTGCGTAGCCCACATAGAGATAGGAAGAGCTCTTGGCAAGATGGATGGCCCGTTGATCCTGTACGTTTCAGGAGGCAATACCCAGATTTTGATGATGCGCGACCGCAGATACAGGATATTCGGCGAGACCCTTGACATAGGCGTAGGCAACATGCTTGACAAGTTCGGAAGAGAGACCGGCCTAAAACATCCTGCAGGCCCGAAAATAGAGGAGCTGGCGGGTAAAGGCGGCAAATACATAGAGCTTCCATATGCCGTGAAGGGGACCGACCTTTCTTTTTCAGGTCTTCTGACTTCGGCGGAAAATCTCTACAAATCCGGCGAGTACCCGCTGGAGGATGTTTGTTTTTCGATGCAGGAGACGGCTTTTTCGATGCTTACGGAGGTGACTGAAAGAGCGTTGGCTCATCTCAAGGCGCGCGAAGTCCTTCTGACAGGCGGCGTAGGCAACAACAAGAGGCTTTGCGAGATGCTTTCCCTCATGTGCGAGGAGCATGAGGCCTCGTTCTCGGTCCCGAAAGGCTATTGCAGCGACAACGGCGTCATGATAGCTCTGCTCGGTCTGCTAATGCATCGGGCCGGCATAAGGCAGGAACTGAAGGATACGGGGGTGCGGCAGAAATTCAGAACCGATACGGTGGAGATAATCTGGTAATCCTATATTTAAGTTTCGAGTTGCTATAGTTACTATATTAACATGTTTCTCGATTCAGATTCTTGTTTTTTTCCGATAGGTGAAAGATCCTTAATTTTTCATTCGATAATAAATACACTCTAAAAATTTTACCGATGATGACGGGAGAGATACGCATACCGCAAAAGGCGCGGGAAGAGAAGAAGGAGACGCCGGCGAAGGCGAAAAAACCCATATCGGCCATGAAGTCGTGGGACGATTTCGAATACACCGACGAGATAGCGGTCCCTCAAAAGCTGGTAGACCAGGTCGTAGGACAGGACAAGGCGGTCGAGATAATAAAGAAGGCCGCAAAACAGAGAAGGAACGTTCTGCTTATAGGAGAGCCGGGCACCGGGAAATCAATGCTCGCGAACGCCATGACAGAACTCCTGCCTCCAAACGACCTCGTCGACATACTCGCATACCCCAATCCCGAAGACGACAACACCCCCCTGATCAAGACCGTCCCCGTAGGCGAAGGTATAAAGATCGTGAAGGCCAGCAGGGAGAGCGAAGGTGCAGAAGAGAAATCGAAGAGGCCTAATCCGAATTTCATCGTGCTGTTGTTTTTCGTCCTGCCTTTGATAGCATACATAGGTCTCGTATTGTACCTGAAGACCAACGTAGATGGCATGCCTTTCCTGGTGTTCATGGGGCTGGGACTGCTGTTCCTGCTGTTTTCCAGCATGAACTTCAGGGGCATGATGTTTGGAGGAGCGAAGTCGAACACGCCAAGGCTTATCGTTGACAACTCCTCACGGAAAACAGCGCCTTTCTATGACGGCACAGGAGCACATGCCGGAGCCCTTCTGGGAGATATAAAACACGATCCCCTGCAGAGCGGAGGGCTTGGAACGCCGGCGCATATACGGGTCGTCTCAGGGCTTATCCATAAGACACACAAGGGCGTGCTCTTCATCGACGAGATAGGGACTTTGGGGAAATCACAGCAGGATCTGCTAACTGCGCTGCAGGAGAAACAGCTTTCCATAACCGGCAGGAGCGAGATGAGCTCTGGGGCGATGGTCATGACTAACCCGGTGCCATGCGACTTCATACTCGTCGCCGCAGGGAACTATAGCGTCGTACAGCAGATGCATCCAGCGCTCAGGTCGAGGATACGAGGCTACGGCTATGAGATATACATGGAAGACATGATAGACGATAACGACCTCAACAGGAGGAAGATAATCCAGTTCGTATCCCAGGAAGTGGAAAGAGACGGGAAGATCCCGCACTTCACAAGAGAAGCTGCGGAAGAGATAATAAGGGAGGCCAGGAGAAGAGCCGGCACCCAGAACAAGCTAACCCTCAAATTCCGGGAATTGGGCGGTCTTATACGGGCTTCAGGAGACATAGCATCGGAAAGAGGCCATAAATACATCACAAGAGACGACGTTTTTGAGGGCAAGATAGCGGCCAAAACCCTTGAACAGCAGATAGGCGACATCTACGTCAGCAAGAAAAAGCAGTACAACGTCCTCATCACTAGCGGATCAAAGATAGGTCGTGTCAACGGTCTCGCAGTCCTCGGAGAAGGAGGGACGATCCTGCCGATAGAGGCCGAAGTGGCCGTAGGAGGAAAGAAGTCCGAGATAATCGCTACAGGAAAGCTGGGCGAGATAGCCAAAGAAGCGGTACAGAACGTATCAGCCGTTATAATGAAGATATACGGCGAAGACATAAAGGAGAAATACGACATATTCGTCCAGTTCCTGCAGACCTATGAAGGCGTGGAAGGAGACTCGGCCAGCGTCAGCGTAGCAGTAGCGGTGCTATCGGCATTAAAGAATGTTCCAGTAGATCAGAGCGTAGCGATGACTGGCTCGCTCACTGTGCGGGGGGAAGTCCTGCCCGTAGGCGGGATCACGGCCAAGATAGAGGCTGCGATAGAGGCCGGGTTAAAGAAGGTCATAATACCCAAGAGCAACGCCAACGACGTCCTCTTGGAGAAAAGATACGAAGGCAAGATAGAGATAGCCACCGCAGAGACCTTGATAGACGTGCTGAAAAACTCTTTCATAGGCGGCAACGAGATAATAGACAAGATGATGGCCCTGCCGATCGGAATGAACGCCTGATATCCTATTTTATATGCTCCTTATTCCATATACATACTTCAAAAGAACCTGAAAAGACTATGGCCCGCAACAAAACAGTCGAGAAGAAAGAGATACTGGTCAAAGAAAACAACAAGAGGAAGAGGGCTCCCGTATGGGTCTTCGCGAGGACCAACAGGAAGGTAAGAGACAGCCCGCAATCCAACAGGCACTGGAGAAGAAACAGCATATTCTGATATCCCCCTAGCCCCAATAGGGTCTCTTTACATGTTTGTATGCGCTTAATGCCGCGATGCATCCTTCTCCTGCCGCAGTGCAGATCTGAAGAACTCCTCCAGTTACGTCTCCTGCCGCAAAGACTCCTTCAATATTCGTCTCCTGGTTCCTGTCCACCTTGATGAAATTCTTATCGTCAAGAAGCACGCCGGCCTCTTTCGCAAGCTCTGAATGAGGGATGGTCCCGATAGATATGAAGACGCCGTCGACCTTCAGCCTTTTTTCCTCGCCCGTAGTCCTGTCCTTTATCTTTATGGAATTCACAAGCTTTTCGCCTGCGATCTCTTCAACCGCGGTGTTGAGCATTATCTCGACGCCTTTCTTCTTAAGCTCTCTCTGCCTTGCTTCCTCAGCCCTGAGAGTTTCCCTGCGGTGTATCAGGTACACCTTTTTGGCGACGTCCGACAAATACATGACGTCCTGTATGGCCGAATTTCCGCCGCCGATTATTGCGACAGTCCTTCCTTTGTAAAACGGGGCGTCGCATGTGGCGCAGTAGCTTACGCCTTTTCCCGTGTATTCCTTTTCCCCCTTGACTTCGAGCTTTTTATGGCCGCCTCCGACGGTTATTATCACAGACTTTCCTTCAAAAGTCCCATCGCTAGTGCTTACCTTCTTTATGTTGCCTTCAAGCTCGAGCTTTGTCGCATCGGCATTGACGATTTCGACTGGAAGATTCCTCACCTGCTCTTCCATCAAAGCTGAAAGATCGGTTCCGGATATTTTCAGGAAGCCGGGATAATTCTCTATGTTGCTGGTGAGGAGCATGTAACCCCCAATCACTCCTTTCTCGATGAGCAAGGTTTTGAGTTCTCTCTTGGCTGCATAGATTGCCGAAGTCATGCCTGCCGGCCCGCCGCCTATGATTATCACGTCGTAGATCATTTTATGGAAGTATATAATTAGGACCCAGGCAATAAAATCCGGTGGAAACGGGCTTATCTAACCGCCTTCACTGTTACATGGCCGTTTTTATCCACGCTTTCTATCCTTAAGCCTTCGACTTCTTTGCCTTTCAGTTTTGCGTCGATTTCTTCCCATAACCTGCCGTCCTTTTTCTCTTCCCTG
>Ga0315284_10005266_pt1 | contig 18362 bp, 16 predicted proteins | sample YL17G09_16_MG_FD_203696 | JGI IMG/M metagenome (GOLD analysis project Ga0315284, IMG submission 203696) | Sediment microbial communities from Yellowstone Lake, YNP, Wyoming, USA - YL17G09_16 | ecosystem: Environmental > Aquatic > Freshwater > Lake > Sediment | place: USA: Wyoming | collected...
AAGATCCCACGCGCGGCCGGCCTCCTCGAATCGGTAGCGGTTGACGGCCTGGCCGAGGAGCGTCACTTCGCGGACCCCCCGGTCCACCAGCCGCTGCACTTCCTCGGCCACGGCGGCGGGGGAGCGGCTCCGCTCCGGCCCGCGCACGTTCGGCACGACGCAGTAGGAACAGAACATGTCGCAACCGCGCATCGCGCGGACGAAAGCCTGGCGGCTTCGGCCGACGCGGCAGCGGCCGCGGACCTCCACCGCATCGAGCCGCGCGTCGAAGGCGCCGAACGCCTCACGCCCCTCTTTCCCGCGGGCGGGATCGAGGGCGATGCTGCGGCGTCCCGCGCGGGCTTCCCGGACGAGGTCCGGGAGGTCGGCGAGGCGACCCGGCGCGCAGAGAAAGTCCACGAGCGGCGCCCGCTGCCACACTTCCGAACCGTACTGCTGGGCCGTACACCCCACGAGGCCGATGACGAGGTCCGGTTCACGTTTTTTTCGAGCGGCGAGGGCGCCGATGTTGGAGAAGACGCGGTTCTCCGCGTGGGCGCGGACGGAACAGGCGAGAAACACCAGGACGTTCGCGGACGCGGGGTCGTCAACAATCTCGGCGCCGGCGGCGCGGAGCAGGTCGGCGGCCAAAGTAGCGTCGAGGCGGTTCATCTGGCAGCCGTAGGCCGTGATGTGAACGCGCAGCGGTTCCATGCAAGCGGGACATTATAGGGGACGCCCGGTCGGCCCACAAGGGCGACCGGCACAAGGCCGGCCGTGGCACGTGCCACGGTAGGGAACGTGACCGCCCGCTTCCGCGGGCGGCTCGAAAGGCGCAAAGAGGCGCCGCCCGGCGGTTGGGCCCGGTCGGGTCAGGGAGCGGGCGAGACGGCGCCGCGGAGGTCCCGGAACTTTTTCTGAAGAATCGGGTCGGCGCCGCCGAGCGCCTGGGGCTGAACGATGATGGCGAGGCTTTCGAGGGCCTTTCGGACCTCTTCCTTGTCACCGAGCCTGTATCGGCAGTAGTAGTTGTGGTAGCGGAAGTCCCAGAGGCGTGCGGGGTTGGAGACCCTGGTCTGCTCCTCGATTTCCAGGAGGACGCGCCAGAGTTCGAGGGCGCGTTCGAAGTGAGGTTTGGCCTGGCCGGCGTCGGGCGCGGCTTCGCCCATGGCTTCGTAGCATCGGGCCATGCCGAAGACGCAATCGACCTTGATCGGCTTGCCTGGCTCTTCCTGCTCCGGTTTCGGGCCGCCGATGTCGGTGTAGATGGCGAGCGCCCGTTCAATGTCGCCGGAGGCCAGATACACTTCCGCGAGTTCGTACTGGATATTCTCCATTTGCTGCTGTTTGTTTTCGACGGTGCTGGTCTCGAACCACTTGCGGAGCTGATCGCCGAGTTGCTCGGCATCGCGGACCTTGGCTCGTGCGGCCTCCTTGTCGTTGGCGCGGATCAGGCGTTCGACGTCCTCGATCATGGCCTGGATCATGCCGCTCAGGGCGGGCCCGATTTCCTCCGGCTTGGCCTGCGCCAGGAATATATTGAGAACCTCCACCGCCTCTTTCAGGCGTCGGAGTTTCTGAAGCGCCTCGATTTTGTACTTCAGGACCCGCCCCTGCAATTCCTTGTCCAGTTGGAAGGTTTTTTCCATGTCCTTCAGGACCTGGAGCCCGTCGTCGTAGAGGCCGACCTCGGGATACATGTAAACGGCGGCGGCGCTCAGGCAGGCGGCCTGGGCCCATCCGAGGACCTGCTGGCGTTTTTCGTCCGGCAGCCCCTGGGCCTGGCGGGCGTAGTCGGCGAAATCGACGAGGTCCTTGGCGACGACGCGGGCGCGCGAGAGGATGATGGCCTTATCGCCCGTCGGGAGGATCTTCTCGCGGAACCCCTCGAAGCGGCAGAGAGGCACCCAGTAGCGGGCCTCGGGATAGAACTCGGACTCCCGGGCGACCTTGGCGAACTGTCCGGCGGCGTCTTCGTATTTCTCCCCGCGATAGAGGACGAGGGCGTAGAAGTACTGCTGGTCCGGGTCCGCCTTGAGCCACTTCGAGACAAACCACGCGAGGGCTTTTTCGTAGGCGTCGCGATTCTCGGGCGTCTTGGCGGCCTCGTACAACTGGCCTCGCACCCCGACGTAGTATTTGGCGGACTCGGCCGCGTACTGGTAATCGGGTGCCGCTTCCGCCACGCCCTTGAACGCCTCGGCGGCTTCTTCCTTGCGGCCCAGGTCCAGGAGGCAGGCGGCCTGGTTATACAGGGCGGCCGCGTAGTTCGCGTCCTTCTCTCCCACCTTCTGGGTGTAGATCTTGAAGAGCCGCAACGCGTACTCCAGTTGCTTGGAGTCCTTCGCCTCGCGGGCCTTCGCAAAAGTATCCGTCGCAAGGATCCAGAGACCGAACGGCTCCATCTGCTCGATGTCCCCCTGCGCGCCGACGAGGCTCGGCGTGAGGACCAGAACGATGTAGGGCCAAGGGGGGCCTCGCTGGTTAAGGGTCTTGAGGAGTTCGACGCCTTTGTCCTTCAAGGCGGCGTCGTTCGTGGCCCTGGCCTCGTCCAGATAGGATTCGGCCTCGACGATGGGCAGCGCGAGGCCGTAGAGGTTCTGATTGATCTTCGGCGCCCCGAAGAACTCGCGCGCGTTCTCGATGGCCTTGTGGGCTTCCTTGAACTTACCTTGGCGCACGCGCGTCAGGGCCGTCTCGAACACCGCGCGGATCTTCAGGGCCTCGGGCGCCTCGGCGTTGTCCGCATTCGCCAGACTCGTCAGGGCGTCCTCGTACTTCCCGAGTTCGCGTTGGGCCAGGCCGGCCACCAGATAGGCGTACCACTTGGCGGGAACCGTGTCCGGCAGGTTGCGGTAGGACTGGAAGGCGGTGACGGCATCGTTCAGAAGGTCCTCGCGTGACCGGCCTCCCTGGGGGGGCTTATAGTCCTTCGGCAGCACCCACGCGTGGTAGTAGGTGGTCCAGGCGGCATAGTACTGGGCGTCGCGCTGAATGTCGCGCAGTCGCCGGGTGTAGCCGGCGTTGACGTACTGATTGCGGTCGGGGTCGCGGTCGATTTCCGATTGCCACTCCATCGAGCCCTGGAACGCGGCGCGGTACTGGTGCTCGGCCGTCTGAAGGAGCCGTGCGGCCTTTTCGCGGTCGCCGCCCCGGCGGTCCGTCACCTCCAGGATGTCCAGGTCGTTCTTCAACCAGTTCTGAAAGATCATGTTCGCGAAGTCCGCGCACCAGGCGAGGATCTGAAGCCGCGCGTCGGCCCGGTTTTTCCAGTCGGCGGCCGGGCTTCCCGCCAGGGCTTCCTGGGCCTCGGCAATGGCCTGCTCGTAGAGTTCCTTGGCCTTCTCAAAGGACGCGTCGCGTTCGGCGACGGTCTTGGCCACAGCGGCCTGCTGGATCTGGAGGACCGCCTGCTGGACCTTGCTGCCGACCGTCCCGGTCTCGCCGCCGCCCGCCGGCCGGACGCCTGGCTGCTCCACGTAGGCCTTCATGAGGCTCTCGAGGCCGCGCTCCTGGAGACCCTTGTAGAAGGGGTCTTCGGCCTCGGCGGCCCACAGAGGCGCCGCCGCCAACGCTGCGAGCACCCCGCCCCACACCCTTGCCGATACGCGTCGCTTCACGTCCGTTGTTCCTTCCCGCCAGTCCCGTGCAGCCGGAGGCGACGGAGCGCCCCACGCCCCCCGACGGCCGCACTCAGGAAGCCATTCGACCCTTTCGCTCGTCCCGCGTGCCGGGAACCGCGAAGCAGATCTTCCGGAATCGTGCGGCCGTTATCGCGTCGAACGCCCGCAAGACCGGCGTCAGGAGGAAAAAGATCAAGAGGTTGAAGATGACGTCGATCATCGGCGTCATCGCCAGCCGGGGCTTTTCAGTCCTGCGTCGTCTCGCGTTTTGCATCGGGACCCTCCCGGTTGCCTGTTTCCGGGGACGGGTGGTCCGTTTGGACCTCGCTCCCGAATAAACAGACGAGACAGAGAGGATTTCGTCCCGCTATTTTTGCACCTGACGGAGGATGTTTCGCCGGCGCGCTATCGCGGCACGGCAAAATGGATGTTCGTGAACCGCGCCGTCACCGCCGCGTCGAACGCCCGCACGACGAACTTGTGTCGCACCGCCATCGTCGGCGAAATCAGGATCGGGTGAGTCGGTTGGAGGCCCTGCGCGCGGTAGCCTTCGAGCGCGGCGCGGAGGCCCGCGAAATTGTCCCCGAGGCTCTGCGTATCGTTCAGGACGATCGAGACGCCTACGCCTTCGTTTCCCTCGTCCAAGAGATCGATCTTGAGCCTCTCCAGGATCTCCGGCGGCCTCGGATTCGGGCCCGTGTCTTTCGGCAGGTTGGTGGTCAGGTAGCCCTCGCGGCCCGCCGACGACGGCATCAGCATGAAGAAGAGGAGCAACTGGAAGATACAGTCGATCATGGGCGTCATGGGCGGCTGAATCTTCACACTTTCGCGCTTGCGGCTCGTGCTTCGCATGGTTCGTCCTCAGCGTCGGGTTATTTCTGTTCCGATTCCGGGATCTTGGTGGTGACCCACCATCCTTCGATGCCGGCGGCGCCGGCGGCCAGCATCACGCGGGCCACGTCCTCGTAGGGGACATCTGCATCGGCCCGCAAGATAACGTTCAGGTTCGCTTTATCTCCCTTGGATGCTGCATCCACAAGATACGCCGTCAGTTCCCCCCCCACCGTCTGAGAGCCGTCCGGCCTGGTGTACGGCTCGAGGACGTTCATTTCGCGGCCCATGACCTTGACCACGGCGTCGAGGCTGCTCGTTTTGCCCTTGATGATGTTAATCACGATGTTGCGGTACTGGCTGTAGTCCAGGATCTTGGCGGCCTCGGCCTCGGGCAGCACGACGTCCTCAATCTCCAACTGCTGGAACTGGCTGATAAGCATGAAGAAGATGATGAGGTTGAAGATGATGTCGATCATCGGCGTCATATTGAAGCCGACGTCGCCGCCGCCTTTCGACCTGACGACTCTGGCCATCGGTTCATCCTCCTGCCGCTCCCGGCGTGCGTCCGGGGGTAGCGTCTCGCCTCAGGCCGCGGCCGGGGGCTTGAAGTTCGCCAGCAGTTCCTCGGCCACCAGCGCCGCCTCCATGGTCATTTGCTCAATGCGGGTCTTGAAGATGCTATAGGCGCTGAGGGCCGGCATGGCGACCAGCAGCCCGCAGAACGTCGAGACCAGCGCGATCATGATACCGCCCGCGAGGTCCTCGGGGTTGGCCTTCCCGCCCTTCGCCGCGATCTGGCTGAAACACACCATCATGCCGTACACCGTCCCGAACAGCCCGAGCATCGGGGCGACGTTCCCCAGGAGGTTCAGCCATTCGATCTTGCGATAGAGGCGCGCGGCGCGTTCTTCGGCGGCGTCGCCCATGGCTCGCTCCATCGCCTCGTAGCCGTTCGCCGCCTCGATCAGGCCCGCGTGCACCACGCCCGAGACGAAGGACGGGTCGGCCTGGCAGAACTCCAGCGCCTCCCGGAAACGCCGCTCGTCGAACATCGTTTTGATCTGCGCCACCGACAGTTCCGGCACGATCACCGACCGCCGGATCGTAAGGCAGTGCTCGATGATTAGCGCAATCGAGGCAATCGAGCACGCGTAGATCGACACCATGTCCAGAAAACCGATGGCGTTTGTGAATGTCGACACATAGAGCATCTGGAAGAGGGACGCCTCGGGCTTCTGGGCCTTCTGGGCCTCCTCGCCCAGCGCCCCCATGCTCGCCACGAGCACCACGCCCAGCATCACCCCAAGTACCACCGCCCGTTGCTTACCCATGTGCCTGAACTCCTTCGTTCTTAGTGGCCGACGGATTGTCGGCAGCCTTTTCCTCGCGCCGGATCAGCCCTTCGGGGCCCCCGGCCGAGCCAGTTCCTGTTTCGCCCGCTCCGCCCCCGCGGTGCCCGGATAGTTCTCGAGCGCCTCGTTGAGCACCTTGGAGATTTCGCCGTCCGGCAACTTGGCGGCCTTCATGGCCACGCCCGCACGCCAGAGCGCCTCCGCCGTCCGCGTTCGGTCCTTGCCCGCATACAGAATCGGCACGCGCATGAACTGAAGCGCCGCCTGCACATGCTGGCCTCGCTCCGCCAGCACGCGACCCGTGTAGAACGCCACCTCCTGCGGATGGTCCCGGGCCAGCACGCCCGCGGCCTGATTCAGGCGCGGCTCGGCCTCGTCGATCTTGTGGGCGGCGAGCAGCAAGTCCAACTGTTTCAGCATCGCCCAGGCGCGCGTCTTCGGATTGTCGCTCGTCAGGAACGGCTCCAGAAGGGGGAGGACCTCCTCGGGCTTCCCTTCCAGGAGCACCAGGGCCAGGTGAAACTGCTTCAGTTCGCCCGCGTATGGCTTGTCGCCCGCGTTTTTCACCGCCGCTTCCACCTTCGTGAGCATCTTACGGTTGCCGGCGGTGTCGTCGGGCCTGGGTCTCGGCAACTTCAACCCAGCGACGAGGGTCGGCTGGTTCTCGGCCAGCGCCAGATAGGCGTCCAGTGCCTCCTGCACCCGGCCGGATTCCACGTAGAGTTTGTACATCCGCGAGTCCACGAGTACACGGAGCCACGGCGGCGGGTCTCGCCGCCCCAGCCCCTCGTACAGCCGTTCCGCCTCGGCGAAGTTCTGGACTGCCTTCGAGCCTCCCGCCAAGCCTCTCGCGTACGCGTCCTCCGCCTTCTCCAGGTCGGGATACTGATCGGCACGGATCGAGGCGATGTCCGCCAGGGGGACCGTCCGCTTGCCGCCCGCGTACTCCAGGACCAGGCCTCCGGCATCCATGCCGACAATTTTCCCGTCGTAGCCGATGCCGGACTGCGTGCGGATGCGGTCGGCGCGCGCGGGCGTCGCCGCGGCCACTGCCGCCAGCAACACCAGCGATCCGAACGCGGCTTTACTGAATGAGCGTCGCAAGGTCTTTCTCGGACACAAACTTGTAATTGCCCCCGTTCTCGTCGGCAATCTGCTTCAGCACCTGCTCGCCCATGCGATACAGGAAGCCGATCGTATGGACGGTCACCTGGCCGCCGGCGTTTTGCCTCTTCACGAGGCCCACGATCGCCTTGTCGAACTCGCCGTCCGTCAGAAGGTAAATGAGTTCCGGCTTCACCTCGAACGCGCGTTCCAGGGCCTTCGACGGGTCGGTTTCGCCCTGCGGGATGACGCCGTCGATGAACTCGAACGCCAGTTGCTTGTTGCGGTCGGTGGCATTGACGAGGCGGCGTGTCGGCATCTCGACGGGCGGCCCGCTCGAATAGAAGATGACGTGGAACTCTTTCTCTTCCCCCAGTTCCCCGATCGAACGCTTCAGTTCGAACTTCACGTAGTCGATCGAGTCGGTCATGCTCCCCGACCGGTCCACCACGTAAACGATCTTGCCCGCCTCGCCGCCCGCACCGAAGAACCCGGACCCGCGCCCCGAACCCGTCCCGAGGCCCTCAAGTCCGCCGTAGTCCTTCCCGCCCCCGCCGACCCCGATCACCTCCAGCACTTCCATCTTGTTCGACGCCACGTCCGGGAACGGATTCGTCATGTGCCGCACCAGGCTGCTCGGCCGCGGAACCATTTTGCCTCGGCTCGCCTCGTCGTCCTTCATCTTGTTTTCCGGACGCGGACGCTTGACCGTCTTCTTCGGCGATTGGGCGACGACGGCTGACTTGTACTCGAACGGCGGCTGGACGGCATAACTCTGCTGCCAGGCGAAAAACGCCGCCAGGACCCCGACCGCCACGTGCAGCACCACGCTCGTGCCCCAACTCGGAAGATACAGCGCCAGCCAGCCCATCACCGTATCCGTGGACGTCTGCTCTTCCGCTTCTTCCTCCTCCCCTTCCTTCCCCTTTTCCGCCTTCTGATCCGGTGCGGGCTGCGCCGCCGGGGCCGCCAACGCCGCCGTCGGACCCCCGATCATTTCCGCGTCCGCCGGCACCGCCGTCCCCTGGTTGCAGTACGGGCACACCACTTCCGTGCCCGCCGACTCGTTCACCGTCAGCCGCTTCCCGCATTTCGAACACCGAAACCGCAGAGCCATGACAACGCCTCCTCGGCTAGGGCCGTCCAGGGTCGTCTATATTACGGCAAGGGGGTAAGCCCTGTCAACTCTCGCCTTTGGCAACCCCGTCGCCCCCGCCCCTCGTCCTTTCCCACCATTACATACGGACGACCCCGGCGTGCGTTCGACGAAAAATCTTCCCGCGGCAGGTCCGGAATCGGGCTTCGCCGCCCCCCCAGGCTGCCTGCCGGAAATCGCTTGACAGTTCGTGCGGCAAGAAGTAGTATGATGGAAGTGACCCGGAACTCTTTTAAGGCGAAAATCCATGAAAAACCTTCTTGGCGCGGTGCTGGCGGGATGCCTCATCATGATCGCGGCGGCTGGATGCAGCGACCGGCAGGAGGCTAACCGAAAACAGTTCGAGGACCTCTACAAGGAATACTCCGACCGCTTCCACGAGAAAATGGCGAGCGAGAGCGGCCAGATGACGCCCTCGCAGGTCGCCGCTGAAGCCGCTCGCATCTGGAACAACGTCTTCGACGGACACAAGGACATCGTCCGACGCCGCGCCGAAGACATCCTCCGCGACCTGCGCGACGCCCCCGCCATCAACGAGAAAGAGTACAACCAGGTCGTCCAGGCCGCGCCCCCCGAAAAGGAAGAAGAGGGCCTCGTCCTCAAACAATTCCTCTGGAACCCCGTCGGCGCCGCCCAGGACTATCTGAACACCCTCTTCGCGAACGTCCTCCAGCCCGCCGACCAGACGCGGCAGGTCGTCCTCACCTCGCACGCCACCATCTTCTGGCTGGCCATCGACCGCAATCCCGAGCGCCCCAAACTCATGCTCCGCCAGGGGCCCTGGATCTTCTTCGTCGAACTCTCGCGCCGCGACGACTACTATTACGCCGACAAACTCCGATGGCTCCAACATGTATCTATGGGTCCCATCCGCGTCGAGGGCGCCCCCGGTGCGCCGGGCAAGCCGTCCGGCACCAGCCCGGAAAAGGGCGGAAGTACGCCGCCCAAGACCCCAGAAACGCCGCCCAAAGGCGCCGACAAGGGCCCCCAGGGCTGAGAGCCGGTCCAGAACACGAAAACGCGGGCGTCCCCGCCAACGCCGGGACGCCCGCCGTGATTTACGACGGGGCCGCGATTCCTCGACGGACCCGTTCTCCGTCCGCAGCCCTGCTTACGCCGCCTTCTTCTTTTTCTCGGGCGCCGCTTTCGGCTCGGCCGGCGTTTTCGGCTTGCCCGACCTCTCCGGCGCCGTCAGCACCGGCTTGGTGGCGGGCTTCGTCAGAGGCTCGCCGTCCAGCGGCGGCTGGAGCCGGCTGAGGTCCACCCCGAACCGGTCCAGGATCGTCGGCGTAATGTCCTGGCGCATCCCGCTGCGCTTGACCTTCGGGTCATTCGTCCCTAGGAACACCCAGGGGGCGTACCCGTGGCCTTTCTGGTCCTCATCGAACCCGTGGTCCGCCGTCACATAGACCAGCGTCTTGTCGTACAGGCCCAGTTCCTTGACCTTCTCGATGATCTTGCCGGTCCAGGTGTCGTTCGAGATAAGGGCGTCGTTGTATTCCTTCGAGTTCTCTCCGCCGCCGTGGCCCTTGTGGTCCACCTCGGCGAAATGCACGAAGAAAAAGAACGGCTTGTCCTTGTACTGCTCCAGGAGTGCGATCGTGCGCGTCCCCACCTTCTCGTCCAGCATGAGGCCGTACTCCCACACGTCGCAACTCTTGTGCATCGTGTAGTACGGCGACCCCTCGAACACCAGGTACTTGACGCCGTTCTCTTCCACGACCTTGCCGCCGGCCTGTTTGCCGGCCCCGGCCTGCGCGGGTTTCTTCCCGGCCGCTTCCTGCCCGGCCTTTTCCTTCTCCACCTCCCCAAGGGGTTTCTTGAAGGGCTCGCGGATCTCGCCGCAGTGGCCCGACTTGCCGATCACGGCCACCGCCGCGAACTTCTCCGGCCCGAACTGCGCTTTGAGCCGCTCGAACACGCTCAGGCCCGCCGGGCAGTCCCGGAACCGCCCGTTGCTGTACGTCCCCGTCACTTCCGGGTTGTAGCCGGTCAGGATCTGCGTCCAGCCGGCCTTCGTGTCCGTCGCCCCCGTGACGACGTCAACGGCCACAAGGGCCCCTTCCTCGGACAGTTTCTTCAGGGTCGGCAACTCGCCGCGCGCAAGCGCCTCCTGGACGTGCGCCCGCTGCGCCCCGTCCCATCCGAAGAGGATGATGTTCTTCGGCGGCCCTTCGCGCGAAGCGCCCTGCCCGAACGCCGGCACCGCCAACAGCACCGCCGCCAACAGACCCAACATGCCCTTTCGCATCGCCGTCTCTCCTTATGCTAGACCCTTTTTCCAGGACAAGAGACTCAAACCCATTCAACCCGGCCGCCGGGCCGCGGTGACGAAGATTCCGCCGCCGGCCCCTCCCCGGGTGTGACTGTTTTTTCTGGCCGGCTCACCGGGAACTTCCAATAGGTCGCGTGAACCACCAGCCGGGGGTGGCACTGGTGGCTTGTCCACCAGTGCGCGGCCCCGTGGCAATGCACTGGCGGGCAAGCCGCCAGTGCCACCCGGCGCTTGGCGGAAGCCGTGGGCACTTGCCAGAAAAAACAGTCACACCCCCATCCCCCAGTGGATGAGACGGGCATCCCGGCCGCCGGCGTCCTTGCCGACGATTTTCCCGTCGTAGCCGATGCCGGACTGCGTGCGGATGCGGTCTGCGCGCGCTGGCGGCCACGGTCAAGACCGCGGCCGCCAGTGCCTACAACGCCGTCCTACTGCATGAGCGTCGCAAGGTCTTCCTTGTAGATTGCCTTGTAATTCCCGCCATTCTGATCTGCCATAATCTTCATGACCTCTTCCCCTGAAGGTGGATCCGAGTCTTGCCGGGATCGCCAAGACCAAAAGCCGATGGTGTGGACGGTGATCTTCTGGTCCCTGTTGAGGCGCTTGAGGAGGTCTACCATGGCCTTGTCGAACTCGCCATCCGTCAGAAGGTAAATGAGTTCCGGCTTGACCTCGAATGCGCGTTCCAAGGCCTTCGAGGGGTCCGTTTCGCCCTGCGCAATGATACCGTCAACGAACTCGAACGCCAGTCGCTTGTCGCGGTCGGTCGCGTTGACGAGCCGGCGCGTCGGCATCTCGACGGGCGGCCCGCTCGAATAGAAGATGATGTGGAACTCTTTCTCCTCCCCCAGTTTGCCGATCGATCGCTTCAGTTCGAGCTTCACGTAGTCTATCGAACTGGTCATGCTGCCGGAACGGTCCACGACGTACACAATCTTGCGGGCCTCCTCGTCGCCGCCCACCCCGAATAATCCGGACCCGCGCCCGGGCCCCGTCCCGAGACCCTCGAACCCGCCGAAATCTCTCCCGCCGCCGCCGACCCCGATCTTCTCCAGCTTTTCCTTCTTGTTTGACGCCACGTCCTGGAACGGATTCTCTATGTGCCGCACCATGCCGCTCAGCCGAGGCACCATTTTGCCTCGGCTCATCTCGTCGTCGTGCATCTTGGTTTGCAGACGCTGGCGATGGACCGTCTTCTTCGGCGACTGGGCGACGACGAAGGACTTGTAGGGCTCGAACGGCGGCTGGACGGCATAACTCTGCCAGGCGAAAAAGGCCGCCAGAATCAGCACCGCCGCATGCAGCACCACGCTGGTCCCCCAACTCGGCATATACAGTGCCAGACAGTCCAGCACCGTTTCCGTCCCCTCGTCCTGGGCGCCCCCCTCGGGGCACCCTTTCAACGCCTCCTCCCTCGCACTCGTCATGGTCCACCTCCTTCCTTTCCCTTGCGCCCACCCGGCGTCTCACGGCCTCCCGCGACCGAGTCTCCGGACCGTCCCGGAACCTCGCTTCCGTAAAGGAAGACGCGGGCCCGCGCGGCACATCTCGGAAAATCCTTTACAGCCGACCCGCGGTTTGGCAGAAAGATGCCGGCAGGAGTCGCCCTGCGAGGGAGGACGGGCGGTGAAGGACTTCGTCGTCGCCTTCGTCACGCTGTTCGTCGCCGTCGACGCGTTCGCCATCCTTCCCCTTTTCGTCACGCTGACGGAAGACCTCGCGCCCCGCGAGCGCCGCCGCATCATCATCCAGTCGCTGGTGACGGCCACGGTGGTCGCCATCGCCTTCGTTTTCTTCGCCCGGAAGGTCTTCGACCTCATCGGCATCCACGTCTACGATTTCATGGTGGCGGGCGGCGTGCTGCTCTTTGCCATCGCCCTGCTGGACCTGGTGAGCGGACGTAAGTTCGCTCGCCAGGTCGAGACCGTCGGCGCCGTCCCCATCGGCGTCCCCCTCATCGTCGGCCCGGCGGTGCTGACCTCCTCGCTGATCCTGGCGGAGGTGGCCGGCCTCCCCCCGACCCTGGTGGCGATCGTGCTGAACATTGCCATCGCAGGCGCCGTCTTTCTCGCCGCGGACCTTTTCACGCGCCTCCTGGGACAGGCGGGGTCCCGGGCCGTCTCCAAGGTCGCCAGCCTCATCATGGCCGCTTTCGGCGTGATGATGATCCGCAAAGGGATCGTCGCCATCATCCTGGCCGGCCTCACCGCCGCACCGCCCGGTTCCGCCGGCTGAGCGCCGGCCCCCGACCCCAAAGCCCACGCCGTCTATGAGAAACTCTTCGCCGAGTACGACGCTCTGCACGATTACTTCGGCCGCGGCGGGGATGACGTGATGAAACGCCTCAAGACCCTGAAAGGCGTCGAGTGAAGGCCTGACGCGGCACGTTGGGTCGCCGCGGCGACCGCGCTATGCCGCATTCGTGCGCGGTGGCCATTCCTGGCCACCGCGCACGCGACGGTTGCCCGCTCTCAGAGTACCGACTGTCCGGAGAAACCCTTCACGTGCTCCGGCTCGAAGGCACTCGACCACGGATAAGCATGTGGGTTGTCCACAAGGCCAGCGCGGACAGGGTTATAGTGAACGTATTCGATGACTTGAGCGAGTTCACGTTCGCTTTGGATCACGTTGTCGTCAAACCGCCGTTCCCAAATCGGTCCCCGCACACCCATCAGCCAGCCGATTCGGCGAGAGGAGACGCCCTTGAGACGGCCGATGGCTTCGGCCACGCCTTTGGCGTCGCGCACCACAACGACCATGTGGAAATGGTTGTTCATCACGACGTACGTCAGGACTTGATAGGCCCCCTTGCCCTCGTAACCTCGCAGGGTTTGAACGACGATTTCCTTGGAGGCATCAGAGGCGAGGAAAAACTCTCCCGCTCGCGTGCGAGTGGTGATGTGGACAAATTGTCCGTTTTCGAAGTAGTGCCTGACACGGGGCATGTCAAAATCTCAAGAGCGCGGTGGGCAGGAATGCCCGCCGCGCTATTCTTTCTCTGCATTCGTGCGCGGTGGCCATTCCTGGCCACCGCGTCCGCCTACAGCACGCCCAGAAACTTCTTCAGTTCGTAGGGGTGGACCTGGGTGCGGTACTCGTTCCACTCAATCTTCTTGTTCTCGATGAACTTCTCGAAGATGTGGTCGCCGAGCGCCTTCCGCACCAGGTCGCTCTTCTCCATCTCCTCGATGGCCTCGTTGAGGCTTCCCGGCAGGCTCGCGATGCCGAGGTCCCGGCGCTCCTCCTCGCTCATGTCGTAAATGTCTCTCTCCACCGCGTCGGGCAACTTGTAACCCTTCTCGATCCCCTCCAGGCCGGCGTGGAGCATCACCGCGAACGCCAGGTACGGGTTGCACGCCGGGTCCGGCGCCCGGAACTCGATGCGCGTCGCCTTCTCCTTGCCGGGCTTGTACATCGGGACGCGGATCATGGTCGAGCGGTTGCGGCGGGCCCAGCAGATATAGACGGGCGCCTCGTAGCCCGGCACGAGCCGCTTGTACGAGTTCACCCACTGGGCGCAGACGCCGATGATCTCCCGCGCGTGGCGAATCAGACCCGCCACGTACCCGCGCGCCACCTTCGAGAGGTACATCTCGTCCTTCGGGTCGAAGAAGGCGTTCCGCTCGCCCTTGAAAAGGCTCTGATGCACGTGCATGCCGGAACCGTTCTGGCCGAAGAGAGGCTTCGGCATGAACGTCGCATGGCAACCGTTCGCGATGGCCACCTCCTTGACGACCAGCCGATAGGTCATCAGCCGGTCGGCCATCGTCAGGGCGTCGGCGTACCGCAGGTCGATCTCGTGCTGGCTCGGGGCGACCTCGTGATGGCTGTACTCGACGGGGATGCCCATCGCCTCAAGCGTCTCGACCGTCTGCGACCGCAGGTCATGGGCCACGTCCACGGCCGTCAGGTCGAAGTACCCCGCCTGGTCCAGCACTTCCGTGCCCTCGGCGTTCTTGAAGTAGAAGTACTCGGCCTCGGGACCGACGTTCATCGTGTACCCGTGCTCGGCAGCGCGGGCCACGGCTCGCTTCAGCGCGTTGCGGGGGCATCCGACGTACGGTTTCCCGTCGGGCGTCAGCACGTCGCAGAACATCCGCGCCACGCGCGATGTGCCGCTCTCCTCGGGCAGGAGGCAGAACGTCCCCGGGTCCGGCTTGGCGATCATGTCGCTCTCGTCTATCCGCGCGAACCCGTGGATCGACGAACCGTCGAACCCCATCCCCTCCTCCAGGGCCCCTTCGAGTTCGTCCACCGTGATGGCGAAACTCTTGAGGTTCCCCAACAGGTCGGTGAACCAGAGGCGGATGAAGCGGATCTTCTCGTCGCGGGTACGCTTCAGGATCTCTTCGGTCGGGTTCGGCTTGGCGGATTTGCGTTTGGCCATCGGATTCCCCTTTTGCATGGCACTCATCGGCCGACCATCGGCGGCCCATTGTCGCGGCGCCGCGGCCGACCGTCAACCAGATTCACCCCAGCCCGCCGGTGTGAAGGGTGTGACTATTTTTTCTGGCATGGTGTTGGCGCTGGGTCGTTAGGAGGCGGCTTCAGCCGCCTTGGCGCCGCGTGAGCGGCGAGTAGACCGGGGCTTTTAGCCCCGGTTCGCAAACGCGCCAAGACAGCCTGATGTTTTTTCTTTTCCCTCTCCGCCCCGCTTTCAGCGGGGCGGAGAGGGAAAAGAAAAGGAAAGGGAAGGCGGCGGCCTGTCACCCCGCCATAAAATGGCGGGGCTAAACCCCGCTAACGCGGGGCAAAGGCCCATGAATGGGCCTAACAGCCACGGCCAGAATCCGTAGTCACACCCGGTGTGAATGACGTGTCGGAATTTTATTGGTTACCCCCCCATTCTCGCGGCATAATGCCAGCGATGGACCACTTTCTGCGAAAGGGACGACCATGACCGAGCCCGCTGTCCAAAAGAGCCCCTGGACCCATCGGTTCTTTATGTTCTTTTTCAGCCTGGTGCTTGGGCTGCTCCTGATCTGGCTTATGAGCCGGGTGATTGACCAAGTTGGAGAATGGCCCGGCCCATCCTACGAGAAACTGGAACAAGCCCACCTGGCCCCCGGCCTGGTCGAGATGGCGAACCGACTGCAGGAAGAGGGGACCGACCTGCGCCGTCGGATCGAGGAACGGCGCGCCCAACAGACGCGTCTGCGGGATAGCACCGACAACTCGCAGCGCACGATGAACCAACTCCTGGAACTCCACCGACTGAGCCTCGAAAAAAACGTCACCCCTACGGCCGAAGAACAGCAGGCTTTGGCCGAGGCCGTGCGGCTGTTCCTGATGAACCAAGCCAAGTACCAGCGCCTGAACGAAGAACTCGCACAACTCGAAGCCGAGGTACGCACGCTCGACGAGAAAATCGAGGCCCACAACGAGGTGTTGGACATCGCCCGCGCGCCGATCCTCGAGGATTACCGGCGACTCCTCCGGCGCCACGAGGCCAAGGTGGGGGCGGCGAAACTGGCCGTCCTTGTGCCGCTGATGGCGGTCGCCCTGGTCCTCTTCATCAAGAAACGAACCGGACCCTATGCCCTGCCCGTGTATACCTTCGGCCTGGCGGTGCTGGTCGAGGTGCTTCTGGTGATCCACGAGCACTTTCACACAGGGTACTTCATTTACGTCCTTCTCCTGGCGGCCATCGCGGTGGTGGTGCGGGCGATCGTTTACTTGGTGAAAGTAATGCGGTCGCCGAGCGCGGCGTGGCGATTGGCCCGGTATCGGCAGGCGTACGCCACCTTCCTGTGCCCGATCTGCGGGTTCCCCATCCGGCGGGGGCCGATGAAGTTCATGGTCTGGACGCGGCGGAGCCTCAAGGAACCGCTGGCGCCGACCACGCTGCCGGAGGCCCGCGCGGATGAGCCATACACCTGTCCGTCGTGCGGAATACGGCTGTTTGAGGAGTGCACGGCCTGCCACGCCGTCCGCCATGCCCTCCTGCCGGCGTGCGAGCGGTGCGGGGCGACCCACATGCCGGGCCAGACGAAGTCGGCCGGGACCTGACCCGACTCAGCCCCTGTATTCGAAGCGCCGTGGGCTGCCGCACTTGCGGCTGCGCCAGCGACCGCTACACTGGATGACACCCATGAACCCCGCTCCCGAACGCGTCCTCGCCAATCTCCGCGAGGTCCGCGACCGCATCGCCGACGCCGCCCGGCGAAGCGGACGGACCCCCGACGCCGTCCGCCTCGTCGCCGTCACCAAAGCCGTCCCGACGGAAACGATCCGCCTCCTCCTGGCGGCGGGCCAGCAGGACATCGGCGAGAACCGGGCCCGGCAACTGAGGGACCGCGCGGCCGAACTCGCCGACGCGCACGTCCGCTGGCACATGATCGGCCGACTCCAACGCAACAAGGTCAAGTACGTCGTTCCCGCCGCCGCCATGATCCACAGCGTCGATTCCGTCCGCCTGGCGGAGGAAATCTCGAAGCGCGCCCAGGCTGCCGGCGCACGGGCGACGTGCCTTTTGGAGGTGAACGTGAGCGGCGAGGAGGCCAAGGGAGGCCTCGCGCCGGCCGAGGCCCCGCGCCTCGCCGCCGAGACGGCCGCCCTTCCGGCTCTCGACCTTGTGGGCCTGATGACGATGGCGCCCCTCGCCGAGACGGGCGAGACGGTCCGGCCGGTGTTTGCGGCCCTGCGCGAATGCCTCGCGCGCGTCAACCGCACGGCGGACCTGCCTGCGGCGCTCACGGAACTCTCGATGGGCATGACGCAGGACTACGAGACGGCCATCGAGGAAGGCGCGACCATCATCCGCGTCGGCACCGCCCTGTTCCGGTAAGCGCATTTTCGATTTTCAATTTGGGATTTTCGATTTGAAAGGCACGCCCGGCGGCGGTAAAGTGGGTGGCGCCATTGGGACTTGCGAAAGGCGGTGGCGAGATGACGCGACGACGGCACTTGACCCTGATCGCTTTGCTCGGAATCGTGGGCCTCCTCGGCGTCGCCGTGGTGGCCGTCGCTCAACTCAATCTCCAGGCGGCCCTCCGGCAGTACGAGCAGCGGATCGCCCAAATCGACAAGAACGATCCGAACGCCCTCTACGACCTGGCGAAGTGGGCCTACCAGAACGGCCTGAAGGACGAGGCCCTGAAACTCGCGATCGAGGCGAACGCCAAGGCCCCCGACGACGTCCGTCCGAAGTTCCTCGTCTGGGCCGTCACGGCCGCCAACCTCACGGGCGAAGAAACGGCCGGCGAGAAAACCCCCGCCGTCGCCACGATCTCGGATGACGAAGTCCAGGCCGTCCTCAAGCGAGAGGGCGCGGAGGCGATGAACGGCTTCCGACGGGTTCAGAGCGCCCTCATCTCCTCCTGCGCCCGAACGGGATGCCACACCGCGGGGAACCCCGACGCCCCGTACACCCTTATCCCCACGGGGGCCTCGACCGACAAGACGCTCGTCCAGAACTTCCTCGCCATCAACAAGTACCTCAACCGCGAAAAACCTGACGAGAGCCGGCTCCTCCTCAAACCCCTCACCGGCGAAGGCAAGCATCCGAAAAAGTTCTCCGCCAAGACCGACCCCGTCTTCCGAAGCATCAGCACCTGGATCGACAGTCTCCTGACCGAAGCAGATCGGCGGCTGCCGTGGGGGAAGCAGCCACCCGCCCCGCCGCCCGTCCTCGAGCAAGAGTAAGCCGATTCTCTCGCGCGAGCGGCTACTTGCCGATTTCAGCCAGCAATTTCCGCGCCTCCTCGGCGAACGGCGTGTCCGCACTCTCCCTGTTCGCCGTTGGACCCCCTTGGGGTCCCTGTTCCTTCATAGGAGCCCTTCGGGCCGCATTGCCGTCCCCCGCCCTCTCCTTCTCTGCGTCCTTTAGCCCGGATATTTCATCAGTTTTTCCGGTTTCCAATGGCGCGAAGGCCTTTCTGTTGGTATAGAGGGATTTGCGATGTCTCTCGACCCAACAAGAAAGGCCATTCGCAATGACAGAGTGTAGCAGACGACCCCTGGTGTTTTCCAGCCTCAACCGCAGGAAGATGGTGGCCGATTTTCAGGGCGGCGACCTGACGAGCGACGGCGGCCTGCCC
>Ga0315284_10005267_pt1 | contig 18362 bp, 31 predicted proteins | sample YL17G09_16_MG_FD_203696 | JGI IMG/M metagenome (GOLD analysis project Ga0315284, IMG submission 203696) | Sediment microbial communities from Yellowstone Lake, YNP, Wyoming, USA - YL17G09_16 | ecosystem: Environmental > Aquatic > Freshwater > Lake > Sediment | place: USA: Wyoming | collected...
GCTGTAGGATATTATAGTACAACAGCAGAGATAATACAAAATGGTCAAATAGTAGCTACAGAAGCAAATATTGGTGGGGACTGTATAGATCCAAGCATATGTACTAATGTACAATGTAGTAATGGTGTATTAACATTTACTGCACAACACTTCGATGGGTTCGGTGTAGGAGCATTAACATTAGATACACCAACAAATAATGGACTATTACAGACTAGGAATCTAGTATATGCTGGACTAGCATTACTAGCAGTACTAATCATAGTAATAGTATCATTTGGACTAATACAATTAATACAGGGTGGAAATGTTGATATGATGGCAATCACCATACTAGCAATAAGTGGTGGCATCATAATCATGCTAGCATATGTCATAATATACTTCGTATTCATAGCACTAGGAGGATAAATGTTATTCGACCTAGACAAGGAACTAACTATGGATGATAGTGCAATCATAGAAGTATATAGTGGTGAAGAGTACATATTCTCATTCTCATGCAATAAGAAAGAATTACTAGAATTACAGACTGTAGTAAAGAATGGATTACAAAAGATTGAAGACGAAAAAGATATGCGTACAATACAGAAGACTCCAGAATTTTGGAAGGCAATAAGGAAAGACTCATTCATAGACACACAAAAACTATTAAAGGAGTATCGTGCAAAGAAGTCTAAAAGTCTGAAGAAGTGATTGGATCATAGATTACTCTTCCATCAACTATATCAATATCCATACCCAAATCCCTACTCTTATCAAAAACTGTAATGTGCTCGTGCATACCAATAAGTGTATGATACGATATTTAAATGTTTTGAAAATAATAAACTTTATACAAGGTCTATTAATAGATTATACTACGATATATATTTAAATAAGACACACTAAAGAATACTATGCTAAGATTCACGAGGGAAAATACACTAAAAGGTAGGGTACCAAACACTAGTGGAGTATACGTATTCTATGACAAGAATCGTAGACTATTATATGTAGGCCACGCAAATAATTTGAGACATAGGGTACAATCATACAGGGAGAAGGATGACTTGAATGTACATCCAACAAAGGCACTATTAAGACCAAAAATTCAATATTATGCTTATGAGACAATGCCAGTAGACCGTGCAGAACGTGTCGAAAAGCAGATCAAGAAAAGAACACCATACAATATACTATGAATCCATTAGAACACTTCGGGATAAGGAAAAAGTTTATTCGTGGAGATACAGCTAGTTATAATCTTAATACGCCAAAGGGTGAAGTACATACACCATATCATGGAAATATTGAGCAACAAACATTAAAGAATCCTAATTATCGTGATACACTATTCACAGGAAAACATTCACAACTAATACTAATGAATTTAAAGCCTCGCGAACAGATAGGTAATGAGGTACATCCACACGTAGACCAATTCTTCCGTATAGAATCTGGAAAGGCAAAGTTTAGTATAGATAATGGAAAAATTAAGTATACTGAAGGAAATGGTGGTGCAGTAATAGTCCCAAGCGGACATTACCATAATGTCACGAATGCATCCAATAAGAAGCCACTAAAACTTTACACTATATACAGTCCAAGCAATCATCCACCAGGAACAAAGCAGAAGACTAGACCGGCAAACGATTAATATGCACGACAATACACACATCCTAATCATTAGACAAATAGAAGCATACTATAAAGAACACAGGAAGATGCCAACAAAAAGTGACGTATATCAATACGCAAATAAGATAATGGAGGAATAAAAATGACAGACATACAACCAGAAGTAAAAAAGAAAGTAGACCACTTGATAGCAAACGGCCGTCATGAAGCAAAGTTTAAACACATGCACCACGCAAAGTATATGCATAGCAAACTAACAAGTGCAGGACTAGAAGCTAGAATACTAGAAAAGTTTGGACATGCAGTAACAGTAGATGCAAAGGCTGGAGAAGTATTAAGCAAACACTTCCACGTATACGGTGAAGCAACAGCAGCACATAGAGTACTAGGAAAATTTGTATAAAGGTGTCAAAATGGCACATAAGATAGTACAGAACATGACTGGAGTAGATGAGACAGAAACAATTACAGGAATAATGCAGCAGAAAAAGAAGGCAAGCCTAAATGGTGCACTACATTCAGACAAGTGTTCATGCAATAAATGTAAATGATTAAAGAAATCTTAGGCGGTAGAAAGAAGTTGATAGTTAAGAATAGTTCTAAGAATATTCCATCAATATCTACAATTAGGGAAGTATATTCTAAAATACCTTCTGACAAGAAGACACCTATAGTGTTCGAGAGTAAAGAACAATACTTGACAGAGTATGTGAAGAATCAGGAGAAGGAGAAAGGAAAATTTCCTAAGAGGCAAGTACAACAATATAAGGCAAGAGAATTAAAAGATATGGGAAATATCGTTAGTAGATATACTACAAACCATAACCCATACATTGACAAGCGTACAGTATTCTTTACAGACCGTAAATGGACACCTAACGAGTTTAGGAAGAGTGCAGAACACGAGTATGGACACGAACTATGGGAAAAGAATAAGGCAATTAGAAGTGATTGGAAGAGTGTAAGCAAATCTACATCACCAACAGCATATGGTAGGACAGATAAGCAGGAAGACTTTGCAGAATCATACATGCTAATGAGGGAAGGCAAACTAGACGATCCTAGACGTGCTATGATTATCAATAAAGATACAACAGCACGAAATGTAGTACTATTACCTACAGGTAAAGACCTATTCAGCCAAAATCGTCAAATAACATTAGCAGGAGCATATGCTAGAGATATAATTAATAAGATACAATCAGGAAATCCTGAAGGGCGTATAAGACAAGATAAAATACAGGGAATGGACGAATATTTTAGAAAGAAGAAAATCGATTCAGACAATACTGGACAAAATGCTATTAGACACACAAATATACGATTTAAACAATTATTTAAGGATATTGGACGTAATAGTATCTCCGAAGCTATAGATGGTACAATCCTACCAGAAGAGGTCCTAGGAAGTAATGAATGGAAGTTTTATGGATTTAATAAGACATACAATCCAGCATTTGAACATCACGATCTAAAAAGTAATATAATGAATATAGCATCACAACACTATAGGGCATTAAATGCTTCGCCAGCAAATGATAGGACAAGCCTAAACTTGGACGATCCAAGACCGGGAGTATACGGCTATGCTGCAGGTGCACCAAACAATATTAGTGCATTAACAAATCCAGACATGATAATCACAGGAACATACAGTAAACCTAGAAAGATGATAATTACAGACATATACAGTCCAAACCTAAGCTGGAAAGAAGTAGGTGAAGGATTAGGAAAGGCAACTGCTAGACTAGCACCATCAAATGTTAAACGTGTATGGAGTGGACAGCAGGAACAAAAATATACTCCAGTAGATGCAGCAAAAGGTATAGGCAGAACCACCACTAAGGCAGTGACTTGGATTGCTAAAAGGCCATTAGTACAAAAGACTGGACAAGCTATAGGTGGAGCATTAAGTAAGGGATTAACATATGCTGCACAGACACCGGCAGGAAAAGTAATAGCAATAGGTGCAGAAGGATTAGGAAAAGCTGGAAGGGCAGTAGGCAGTGCAGCAGTAGCAACAGGACAAGCTATAGCAACAAGCACTCCAGTAACAGGATTTCAGGCAGAGCGTGAGAGACAAAAGAATTATGAGGCAAAACTTCAAGCTGTAGAACAGATAGAAAAGGCAACCCAGGGACAATTAAGTTATGGTAAGCCGATACAAATACCGCAGATCACTAGTGTAATATCACAGCCACAGATGACACATACAGGGGTAATAAGTAAGGAAGATTATGAGTCAATGCTACCAGGCAGGCCAGTAGGATTCACAAACCAATTAGCAGGGGTACCAGGCACAGAATTTGCATTACAAAATTATATGGGTGGGAGTACAATACCGGGCAGAGCATACATGCCACAGCCAAGCCTATACTTAACTAAAGATATTGGAGGATTCAAATGAGACAATTAGAACATTTTGGAATAAAGAGGAGATTCATACGTGGAGATACAACAAGCTATAATATGCCAATGGCTGGAACAAAGGCACCATTACGTGCAGCAGGACATGAACATTTTAGCAGTAAAGAGAATCGTGATGCACGATATAATGAATTAAAGGGTATGGGAGAATCATTAAAGAAGCGGTCACACGGATTTACAATACTAGATCCACGATATGTAGAAGATAGTGGACACACGGTAGATTTAGGATTAGGAAATGAAAAGTTCCATTACAAGAAACTATACAGTATAGAAAAACCATTAGATTAAAAATGAAACAACCTAAACAATTAGTTAAGGATATGATTGGACATAATAAGATATTCAAATCTTATGCTGAAGAAAAGGCATGGAAGGATAAGGTTAGACAACATAGAGAATATTTAGATATGGGTTCTGACACTCACACATACAGTTATGAAGAGGCAGAGCGAGATTTATTAAATAGATAAGATAAGGAGTTGATTATATGACAGACGGACAACCAGATATAGTAGGACCAATAGGCTCATTAGTTGGATTAGGAATAATGGCATATGGTGCTAAGACACTTATTGATGTAATGAGAGATAAATCAGTCACTCAACAGCCAAAGAAACAATATACGCAGCAACCTAAGAAAGTATATACAGAACAATCTGATGATAGGGTAACGCGTGGATTGAATAAGATGTTAGGTAGATAAATGGCAATCATCAAATCTAAGAAGCGCTACAAGAAATATTATGCTAATTCGCGAAAGCGGAGTGGATCAGTATACGGATAATGAAACAATTACGACACTTCATAAAAGATAATAGTAGGAATATGGCTATACATGATGAGCCAGCACTAGAATCTATAGGTGCAACAAAGCGTGGTAGTGTATCACTCAAGGTAAATAAAGATAATGGACGTTTTGCAATCTTTGGAGATCGTGCACAAACTCCGGGAAGTATAATATTAGAAAGGGGTACGATAGATAATAATCCAGATATTAATGACTTAATACGACGTTCAGAAAAGCGTTATGGAAGAGTCACTATAGATATAGTGAATAATAAAAGGTGAAACTATGCCAGATATGAAGACAATCAATAGACTAGGAATGTTCATGAATGTAGACAAGTATAGAAAGGTAGAGATAGAACATGAGAAGTCAATGGCGAAGATTAAAGATTTTAAGCAGATACGTAGAGACCATAGCAGGAATGATACAATACCCGGATTCCCAACAGGATACAGTCCACCAGCAATACCTACATCAATGCCTGGAATAAGCGGGTTCTCAACAACAGAACCAAAAGGGTGGTCAAATGTAGTAGATACTTATAAGACAATATTTTATAACCCAATAAAAAGTACATTCGCACCAACACCAGAGGTAGCACAACAGCGAAGGACAGATGCATCAAAATTCTTCCAAAACATATTCCCAAAAAGTGCGACAATTCAAAATATTAAATCCCCATCAAGCATGCCATCAGCAATATCTGAAATAACACAATCACCATCTAGTACATCAATACCTAGAGAAAGTTTTCCATCATACTTCGGAAATATAGTCACATTAGGTCAAGCAAAACCTATAGGTAATTTTATGGATAAAACATTCAATCCAACACCAGAAGTGGCAGCACAAAGAGTAGCTGGAGCGACAGAATTAGGAAAAGGTACATTAAACATTATGACATTCGGACAAATACCTAGCCTAGGACAGCAAGTAGGAGGTTATGTAAATAGGGGGGGATATAATCCTGGAACACAATCAGCATATGATAAAGTTAATATGATACTAAATAAACCAGGTACAGGAATTGTTGGAGATACTAAAGGATATAATCCAACACTACAACCAAGATATAATGAACTAAATACAGAATTAAATAAGCTAAACACACCAGCACCAAAAGCTGGTAATTGGGTTATTGATCCATTAACGGGAAAAAATCTTGGTATGACATATCCTGCATCAGCATACATACCAGAGTTAGGTAGTAAATCATTTCCTGGATTACCAGCACAACGAGTACCAAGCATATTAGGATTAGGAATTAGTGGTGGTGGAGTACAGACAACACCAGTCGGTGATAATACATTAACTAGGGCACCACCAGGTTCTGGAATATTACAGAATACCCGTGGAGGATTCGACATTATACTACCATCAACAATGAAAACAGCAAAGCCAACAGATGGAAAGTGGCCTTGGGAGAGATAAAAATGTCAGAAAAACATATACTACAAAACTGGAAAGAATTCAAACATATAGTAGGGGACAGGGTTGGACGTAACGGTATAGATGCTGATACACCACGATGCAACAAGGGACACTTATGCGAACGTAATGAAAAGGGTATATGGGATTGTCCACTATGCAAAGAATATATGGAAGAGAAACGCAGAAATGCTAAAGAGTGGCTAAAAGGACATGGTGGATGGGAAGAATGAAACATTATGCAACAATCAAGCATGGAAAGATTAAGTTACCAATAGGTAGTAAGCAAGACAAATACTTACACTTCAAAGAACTAAGTCATAGTCATATTACTATAAAGAATGGTGTGAAGAGGATAAAGAGGTACGATGTATCAAAAAATTTGAGAGAACCAGTTTGTCCAAAATGTGGCAGCAAATATCCGGAATGGGCAACAATCGGAGATTGTGTAGAACATGTAAGACATTGTAAAGGAAGGGGAGTAAAATGAAACAACCAAGCAAACTCGTAAAGGATATGATGGGAAGAAATTATACTGATCCAGAATATGATAAAGATACAGGATTAACAGGACATGAACAGTCAGTAATAAAATTTGCTGAACTAAAAGGATCTAATATGAAAGAGATAGCAGGAATAGTTAAAGCATATCCTAGACAAGTTAGACAAGTACAAAAATATTTAGATAAGGATAAGAGCAAAAATAATCAACACGAACATGTATGGGTATATGATGAAACACTCAGCACACATCCAGTACGATGTAAAACTTGCGGCATATATAGACAAAATCAGGCAAATATGATATTAGTAAAGAGGGGGAGGAGAGTATGAATCCATTAGAACACTTCGGAATAACAAACAAGTTCATTCGTGGAGACACGAGCAGTTATAATATGCGTTGTACAGAATGTGGTAAACAATTAACTGATGATGATGCATACGGCCACGATTGTGAGGTAGTATTAAAGAAGTGGTCTCCAAGAGGGAAAGAACATATAGGAAAAAAGGATATAACACACTGAGGCAAAAAATGAATCCATTAACACACTTCGGAATAAAGAATCAGTTCATTCGTGGAGATACATCATCATATAATAATAAAAATAAACGATTTAAACAGATGGAAATTGATTATAATGATAATAATAAGAGTGCTATGATTTTTAATTTAACTTATAATGATAGTGAGAGAGAAGAATTTTTTAAGAAAAAAAAGGTACAGTTTTGAGGTAATAATATGAATCCATTAAACCATTTCGGAATAAAGAATCAGTTCATTAGGAAAGATACTAGTAGTTATAATAGGTTTAGTGATGCAGATATTAAATTAGTGGAAGATGCAGATTTGAATGCACAAAGTTCTGGACTTAGGGAACCTAATAGAACATTTCAAAACATTTTTAGTAGGGCAGAAGCTAATAATACATCAGGATATGGATGGCGTGGAATCGCAGAAAAAGATCCTGAAGTATTCGAAACAGCACTAGCATACGCAAAGAAAATGAGGAGATAATATGAAACACCCAAGCGAACTTGTAAAGGATATGATTGGAAAGAATTATATGGAATGTTCAAAATGTAAGAAAGATATTACTAATGCACAAATTGGTGGAATGGTAGAGATACAAGGACATAGGAAATACTGGTGCAATAACTGTTGGAGGGACTAAATGAATCCATTAGAACACTTCGGAATAAAGAATCAGTTCATTAGGAAAGATACTAGCAGCTATAATTTAGTTAGGGGTACTTGCGAATTATGCAATCATATAACAGATGTTAGCTCACAATATTCAGAATCTAAAGGTAGACATATTAAAGTATGTGATGAATGCCTAGATAAACATAACAATAAGTTACGACAACAAAAAGGTTGGGGAACACCCAAAGGGCTAATATGAAACATCCAAAAAAATTAGTTAAGGATATGATTGGACACGACCTCAGTATAGATGATACACATAAAGCCACAGAAGGAGGGGAATGCAATTCATGCGGAACTTGTGGTAAGAGAATGAAACCAGAATATTTTAAAGAGTATACGAACGTCTGCAACAAATGTTATAATAAAAGGTAAAGTCATATGATTAATCAATTAAGACACTTCATTAAGGGAGACAAGTATAGTAGAGATAGGATTGGTGGAATGTTATATTGTGATTGTTCAAAAACACTAACACCACATACGGCGGATGATACACGATATCAAGAATCATTAATATGTGATTTGTGTGGGAAGCGAACAACAGTGACCGACCAACATTTTCTAAAATTAAACCGATCGGGAATATGGGGTCCGAGAGGGTGGGAGAAAAATGTTTAATCAACCAAACGCTATACGCAATAATGAGTACGGTCATGAAATACCAAACACACAATTCGTCAAAGCATACAATAAGTGCCCATACTGCGGATATAGGCTAGGAAGTAAACAGACAAGATTCGATACTAATACTAGGAGATGGAAGGAATGAAACAACCAAAAGACTTAGTTAAAGATATGATTGGACATAATGATGTTAGACAATTACCTATAGTAACATATAAGGGTAAAAAGTATTATCGTGATGAGAGGCTAAGACAATTACGTAATGTAAACAATCCACACGATTATATAAACTTCGAGGATGAATGAAACAGCCACGTGAAATAATACATGATATGATTGGACATGATAGAACTATAGTAACACCAGCACATATTAGACCTACTAATGGTAGATGGATTGAATGCCCAAAATGTTATGGAATGCCAAACCAAGCATATAATGGACACTGTACACACTGTAAAGATGCAGGGGTAATAAGGGTATGAAACAACCAAAACAATTAGTACATGACATGATAGGACATAATAATAGAATGGAATGTATACAATGCGGAAAGACATTACACATTCCAGAAGCACAATTTTGTAGTATGAGATGCGAAAAGCTTCATCGTGCAAATAAGAGGTTGGAAGAAGGCCTACGAAGGTTACCAAATGTCCAATGAAACAATTATACCACTTTCTAAAAAAGGGTAAGCCTAAAATAGATTTCTTAAGCAAAAATTTTACACCTTCTAGAAATCCTGAAAACTTTACAGCAGCACAAAAGTTTGGAGGACAAAACATTAAACGCCTACCAAAGATAGGTGAGGGTAGGGATAGGAATGTATTCCTATTAGGACCTGATAAGGTATTAAAAGTTGCGAAGAATCCTCAAGGACTAAAACAGAATGCGCAAGAACAAAATCTAGAATACTTAAACGATTATAAGATAAAACATTACGAGACTGGAAAGGACTATGTAGTAATGGAAAAGATAGGACCACCAGGCAAAGAAACCACTAAGCTATTACGTCCAGTAAGGAGTGCAATAAGTAATGCACCATTCAGCAGGATAGGAGCAAGCAACCACTACATTAAAGATAAGGACCATCCAATAATACAGGATGCATTAAGAACCGCAGGACTAGACGAATTCAGAGATTATGGTGATGTATCATTACAAGACCTAACAGCACAAAAGAATTGGGGTGAGAAGAATGGCAAGCCAATACTGATAGATGCTGGAGGACTAAGTGCAGAAGCAGTGAGTCAATCAAAATATAAGCCTGGAGCATTCGGCAGGGGATACATGCAAGATCCAGAATGGCGTGAAGTACGATACGAGAGGGATAGGTATAAGACTAAGGGAAAGACATACCCTTATGAAGTGGACAAGTATGCAGAAAAGCCACGAACACCATATCCGCAAGCAGACATTAAAGACTTCCCAATACTAGACAAGTCACCTAATGATATATTACATATACCTATAGATATAGCATATGAGATGCGTAGGCGTGGATCAAACATTGGAGATATGTCGCCTAAGCGTACAGACACTACAATGAATGCAATAAGGGCATCAATGCAAGCTGGACGTATAGAACCAATAAATGCTACAGTCACAGAATTTAAAGGGGGTAGATTACAGGATGGAAAGCATAGGATACTAATAGCCAAACAGTTAGGAATGCAAACATACCCAATAAATGTAGAACCAGATAGGAATGCACGGAATGATAACCAAATATATTTAGAGGGAACAAAGATTCCTATGAAGCGTGGTATGAATAGGAAGTATAATATTAGTAGGGAAGGCCTAAGCAATTATATAACTTCTGAAGGTAATAAGAGTGGAGCATTCGTAATGCCATCAGTAATACCCCAAAAGACAATTATAGGGACACACATGGCAAACCTAAACTTTGATAATCAAAAAAATATTAGATACTTAAGCAATGTATTAGGACATGAAGAAGTACACACACTACTACAAGATATAGACACTCCAAAGAAGGGCATATCAGAAGCAACAAAAAAATATGATAGTATAGTAATACCTACAGTAATGCAATCTACAGAAAAGTATAAGGATATAGTATTAAACCCATACAGTTCACAAGAGATAGATCCTAAAGCAATAAAAGATTTAAGACACCAAACACTAGAAGAGGATAGGCCAATCATAGAACGTAATGAACAAAAATATATAGATGAAGATACAACAAGATTAAAAGATGAATGGAAGAGGATAGCAGGAGATAAGACATCACACAGTATGGCATTCACACATGGTTATACCATCGATCCTGATGAGCGCAATGTTAAAACCGTATTAATGAATCCAAAAGAGTTTTTGGAAACAACACATAAACAATCACAATTAAAAAACCCCAATTATGAAACATATGATAAATATGTAGAAGATGTTCTTAATCGTAAGAGTGTAGATTGGCATAAGAAGGCTATACCAAGCAAAAAAATGCAGGTAGAAATACCATATCTGGATTTTGATAAATGGGGCAGGCCCACAGGACATGAAGGTAGACATACCAGCCAAGCAGCTATAGAGTTAGGCATGACAGAAATACCAGTAACTATAATACAAAAAAGGACTTCTAGAGAGGAGGATACTCCCCCAAGAGAATGGCAAGCCAAATCTTTTTATGAGAATAGTGATGTCAACAAGTTTCTGAATCTACCAGCATATAAAGACCAGGCAGTAGCCCCAGAAGATACCTTTACAGGGGACACACATATTAATAATAAAACATTAGCACAAAGTGATAAGAAGTATTGGATACGGCAAGATAGGAAAAGAGAAGATAGTATAAGATCAAGTCAACAACGATTAAAAGAATTAGAAGCACAATCTAAAGCCCTAGAAGCCAGCATCACTCCCGAACAGAGAGTGGAGGAATTATTAATACTAGACAAATTAGGACGCGATACTACATCAAAAGATATGGCTATTAATTGGATTAAGAGGCCTGGAATATATTATGAAGATATAAGTCCAGAAAGATATTTCGAAATTGCTGGAAGGCCAGAACAGCATAGGAATGCAGATACAGACGAGAAGGTAGGATTCTTAATGAGTGGACCAGAAGGTAAACATATCAAGGTAGAAGACTTCGCAAAAGATATACAAGATCCACACAAGACAATTAATGTAGATGCACCATACGGATATAGTGAACACAATCAAGAAGGTAGACATAGAACATTAGGAGCACAAATAGCGGGGCAATCAACACTACCTGCAGCAATAAAGATGCCAAGCAAATATACAAGCCCAGAAGTATTCGAAGCATTCAAGGACAAGATGGGAAAGCGTGGAATCAAATTCGCAAGTAGTTATGAAAGGGAATGGAAGGGAAGATTCGAAAGTGGACACCCACTAAATTCTATGGATAGCTCATCAAGACAAGCATATGGTGAAGCATTAATAGAGAAGGGATTAGATACCCCATGGACAGAATCAGATACTACATCTAAAGATATGGCTAAAGTATATCATGGTACAGATGCATTAAACGCATTCTGGATTGGTAAGGAAGGTATAAAGACTAGCAAGACATTAAAGGCTGAAGGTAGGATGGAACCTGAACAGAGTGATAAGACCAATCCAAACAAGACATACTACTTCGACAATCCAGAACATGCACTAAGTTGGGCAAAGGTAGTTGGAGAACAGAGTGGAATAAAGCCAGCAGTCATAGAAGCAGACATTCCAGACGATAAGCTAGTACCAGACTATAATATGAAGTTTGGAAAAGCATACAGTTACGAAGGCGACGTACCAGTAGAAAAGATAAAGATACTAAAAGATATTATAGGAAAGGATAGCCTATTCGTTAGATCAGAAGAGGAAGATGAGCCGACAACAACATCCCCCACTCTAGGAGTTCTATCGCGGGGTAAGGAAGTGTATAGGAGTCCATACCAGAAGATAGAGATAGCGAAGAAGCGCGGACTATCAGAACACCACTTCCCAAGTGTAGATGATATAGGATACTTCTTCGACAATGCACCAAAAGAGTATGCTGAAGCAGTAGATACAATCAAACTAATACCTAAAGGATTTAGGGCCGGACAGAATACGTGGGCACAAGCAGACGCTATGCGAGATGGTGGACTTATAACAGTATACCCTAGAAAGAAGTTAGGACGATACCATAAGTATGAAGGACATGAAAGATTAGGAGAAGATAATGATCCAGCACATATAAGAAAGATATTAGTACACGAGACCGGACATATAATGGGCAAGCCAATAGAGACAGAATTCCGTGAACGATTCGATATACAAACTACACCAACCAAATATCCTATAAAGATATTACGCCGTGAAGAACATGCAGCAAAGTATTGGAAGCAACCAGACTATCAACCCTCAGCATATACAGATAGTATGCAACGCGCTAAGGAACAAGGCTCTAGGGAAGACTTAGCAGAAAGCTTTGCACTATGGCATCCAGGAATAGGATCATATCATGAGAAGCGTAAGGAAGGAGATATAGAGTCTAGAAAGAAATTCTTTGACGAACAATTCGGTAAAGACTTCAAACGTGGAATGACACCGCGTGAAGAGTATGAAGAAGTGTATAGTCCAGAAACATTAATAGATGAAGGACTGCATGATGAAGCAATGCGTGAACGATATGAGAAAGGAAGCTTATCAAAGCCAGAAGTAGAATATCATAAAGATTATGGAAAGATTAAAAGTGAAGGCTATCCAAAGAGTGAAGTAGATATAGTAATGGATAACCTAGCACCGAAATAGGATAAAAAATTTAAAGTACTTACTATATTATATATTGGTGATGTTAATGACTAATGCTATAAGTAATTCTATGTTCCGTATCATGAAGGAGACTAAGGACAACTTCCACGGTAAACAGCAAGGCCCAACAGCACCATGTCCAAGATGCGGTGCTAATATAGTTATGCAGCCAAGTCCAGATGGTCGAATGGGAATGTTCTTCTGCGGTCGTTGTAGATTCAGACAAGTAGTACGCCTACAGTAGTTATACTAACTCACCTCCCAGGATTCAGTAGAATGGAACTTCTTTGCTGGATCCTGGTCTTATATTCTAATAGAGTTCTCTATTGAACTGTTTGTGTTGTTTGGGATAGCCCAAAGGGATTAAATTATATTAGCTATTCTTAAAAGTTTTAGTCATACCACATTATTCTAGCCACAGCCACAAGCCACCACAACCATTTACCCTACCCACAAGGCCCACAACCTGCCTGCCGGATCCTGCCAGGCATAGCCACAGCCACACTTCACTACTTAATACATTACAATAATTAATTAGTTACACTATTTAATACATTACTATACTTAATTGAATACAATATTTAATACATTACAATATTTAATACATTACTATACTTAATTAATTACTGAATTAGTGTCTTATAGAGTCTGTAACGCCAGAATCCTGAAAATTGTCAGAAAAGAATTGTAATTTTTTTTCCGTCAAATCAAAATTTGAAATCCAAAATTTTTATAAAAAAAAAATTTATAAATATTTTCATCGCAATAATTTTTTCTCATTACCCCCCCGCGGGTGGGGGGTATCGACGACAACAGACCACAACTGTCCACAACCCCCGACGACAACACCACAGCCTTACCACAGCCCAGCGACAACTATCCACAATAGTCCACAACAGCGTCGACACAGCCACAGTAAGAAGAAAGGACTTGAAAGAAGAAGAAAGCCAAACAGAGCCAAAATCAGAGCAGTTTGTTTATAAAGGTTTCGGTTGTGTATTCCTTTATAAAGGATTGTTACTTTTTAGTGGTTACAAAAACAACTTTAAAAAGTTACTACTATTAAGTAATTAAGCATAAACATTTATAAATAGCAATTCCTTTTTAATAATAGGATTTATAGAGAACAGAAACATAAACATTTATAAATAGCATATTTGTTTTAAACACAAAACAAAACATTTATAAAGTTTAAAGGTTTCCGTTTGTTGTTGCCGTCAGTAACAGAACTTAAACGAAATAACCGAAACAAACGCAACAAATCGAAAGAAGAAATAAACAAGGTGGTATATATGACAGAACAGAAAGCCGAACTAAAGGCAAAAGTCTTAAATGTTGTTTTGGATAAATTCCAGAAACAAACAGATAATAGAATAAAAAACTATTTCGAGAAAAGCCGAAAAGTTGATTTATTCTTTAGTAAGGGTATAGTAGAAAAGAAACACCCAGCAATCATAAAAGAGATTGACAACACCACGCAAAGAATAGAAATAATCGAAAAGAAAAATGTTTCTATCGACAACCAAGCACAACATAAAAAGGTAGCCGAAACTTTACAGAACACAGATGTTAAATATCAGTATAAAACATTTATGTTCAATAAGGCAAACGCAACTTTAAGAAAAGAAGAAAAGGCACAGCAATAAAGTATTTTTTAGGTGGTGGTTATCCACCACCTTTTTATATTCCTAAAAATCAAAAATGAATACACAAAAAATTTATACCGAACTGAGAACAACAGAACAACAGATAAAACTTAATACTTCTTACATTACAGAACAGATAAACTTTTATAATTATTTGAAAGCATTAAAAGAATTAAACGAAATAAACGAAATTTCCGAAACAGATATAAATATCATTACTGACGAGATAATTAATAAAGATACAGAAACAGAAACACTTAAAATAAAGGTTGATGAATTACGCCACGCATTAAATAAATCTTATGTTGTTAATAGTTTTCAAACAGAAAATTTAAACACTTACAAAAAGGTTATATTCAATAAATTATATAATGAATATGAAATTTTAAGCAATACGCAAACCATTAAAAATTTATCAATAAAACAACTTCTTAAAATATTCTTACATAAAAAAAATATTAACTATTTCGAGTATAAAAACGCACTTTATAGAATACAGAATAAAGATAAAATCTTAAATGATAATACAGATAAACAAACATTAAAAGAATTAATCATTAAACATAAAGATTTTTTAATCAATAAATACGGAATAGATATAAAAGAAGAATTAAAAAGTATTCAGTATAAAAATGTATTCTGTCAAAAGATACAGAATTTATTAAATTCCTATTATAAGATAATCAAAACGCACAACTCAAAAAATACGCAATCATATTTAAAAAAAGTAGAGAATACACGCAACGCACATATGACGCACATAAACGCCCAACCTTTACATTTTAGATTAAAAAAGGATTATTCACAACTCATAAATAAATGTTACACTATACACGCAACAAACACGCTTAAAGCATTATTAAATAATAGTTTGCTAAATGATGAAAGTATCAGAAAACACGCAAACGATACAACCATAATAAACACTACTGAATAGTAATATTAAACTATTCTTTTATAGTAGTGTAAATATAGGTTAACCTATATAAAAAATTGGTTGTCTTATGAAATCATATTCTTTATTTATACCCAAAAACAACCTTAAAACTACTTCTAAAAAAATATATTGGTTGTTTATATTCATTAGTATAGATAAATGTATATTTTAAACGAAATAACCGAAAGAATAATATACATTTTACTATACTACATTAATTCTCAGATAGTTTAAACATTGAAAGAAGAACGCCAGTTCTTCAAATATGGAAGGTGGAACTTATGGTTAAACGCTACGATAAGTCTGAAATGATTGAGATAGTATTTATAGAACACGATATAGCCAAAGATGGTAAAGTCTTAGACTATTACCACCATAGACTACGTCGTCGCCTTTCTTAACATCATTCTTTTTAACCCATTAGATGTTTTCTGCATTAATCATTATATGATGCCTCCAATCATTTCCATATCTGTATCTTCGGCGTTATCTCTTATCTCTAGCATCCCATATTTGTTTATGCATATCATCCAATCACCCCTACACGTCATACATACATATATGTGTGTAACGCAGGTGAACTATATATATTTTTAGCATATATGTATGCCTAGATATGCCTTTTTAACCGAAATATATATAAATAATCAAAGAACAATCGATAACAATAGATGTTTCCGGACTAAACAGGACAACGGACCTTGAGTCAGTAAGGTTTAATCGTGAGCCACTAAAACGATATGTGGGTTTGTATGATTAGCCTTAAATCATACACAATTCTTTAAAAAATTTTTGGAGGAATGGTTTCTATGACAGATGAAGAACTAGAGAGATACTTTAACGATAAGCATAAGGCAATCGTTATGGAACACCCATTATGGTATAGTGAAGTATGGGTGAGAAGATGAATGAATCAATACCAGCAAAATTGCCTGTGTGGAAGGGTTGGACTGTGGATCTACGGCTAAGACAATTCCGAAAGGTCGGATATGATGAAAACCATTCACCACTAGGTATTGAGATGTGGGATTTTGATAGCCAACAAGGTAAGGACATATTCTATGATTATTGTCAGGACAAGTATGATTATCATATGGAATGTGGCTCAGACTATCAGAGGACTCAGATGCAGATTGAAGAGGGCGAGTTAGATGATGAAATGTTAGACTACTTAGCTAAAGAGATAGTTAAGGAAGTATCGGGGGAATAAAATGATTGAAATGACTGAAAGACAGCGAGTGTCGAACTTATTGTTCGAATATGGTGAAATGCCTAAGAGTGAATGGCTACTAGAAACATTCAATCCAGAAGCCTTAGAAATGCCTGATATATACAGTTTGGCAGATGATTTGGCTATATGGATGGAATACTAATTGTGGCTAGAATCGAAAGGAAAGGTGGTTAAGATGGATTTAAAGATTGAATACTATAACCGGTATGGCGAGATTGAAACCTTTAAGGAAGTTGTAGAGTCAGTAACCATTACAGATGGATACATATACTACAATACTGGTGCAAAGACTGGAAGGACACCATTAAAGGCCATACTACGAGTAGAATTGGAGGATTGATTAATATGAACTTCTACGTATTGACTAGATGGTTTAATGCAGTAAATCCTAAGGAACAATTTGACATGAGCAAACTTAACGAGGTTGCTGATGCAGAGGAAGCCTGGGAAGTAATAGAGCAAGAATTTGATGGCTCAATGAATCAAGTATGGCTACTAAATAAGGAAGAGTTAGACAGATTAGTAGAAGTAATAGATAACGTGAAAGACTTGCCTGAAGGGGTGCTACTATGAATATTGTGGAACGATACAATAGTTTGAAGGCTACACTAAAGGGTGAAATGGGTGGTAGTGAGGCAGACCTATTAGATGAACTATTAACCGTGCATAAGGAAGTGGTTAAGGTGCAAGTACAATCTGATGAGGCACTAGGACAGAGTAACTACTTTCACGGATTACTGATTGGGTTAGGTGCAAGTATTGCTAAACAATTAGATAGCCCTATAAAGTCTGATAGAGAATTCTTACAGAGTGTATATCAATTCATTAAGGATGAGACCAAGAGTGATTAAGATGTCATTGAAGGATAAACTTGTAGACTACTTAGCAGATAATCCTAAGACTCTAGGGGAAGTCTATAAAGAGTTTAATGATGAGAAGCCAAGCACTATAAGGGGTAGGCTTAATGAGAATATTGGTAAAGCATTCATTAGATTAGGCAAGGGCATATATATTGCAACGAAGGGTGGTGCTACTGCCATAATTATTGAAGGCGATGCTTGGGAGAAGATTAAGGATATAGAGTCCGAGAGTGTAGATACTATAATTACAGATAGTCCATATAGTTGTTTAAATCATCACTTAGCAACAGGCACAACAAGAAAGTTGTCGGGTGAGTGGAGTTT
>Ga0315284_10005268_pt1 | contig 18361 bp, 25 predicted proteins | sample YL17G09_16_MG_FD_203696 | JGI IMG/M metagenome (GOLD analysis project Ga0315284, IMG submission 203696) | Sediment microbial communities from Yellowstone Lake, YNP, Wyoming, USA - YL17G09_16 | ecosystem: Environmental > Aquatic > Freshwater > Lake > Sediment | place: USA: Wyoming | collected...
TCTTGAAGCTCTAAAGGCCTGCCTGCCTGTTCTGATTGATCTGAAATGAGCGTTTTAAATGCCTCGTCTTTTTCTTTTCCAGACATCATTGATAAAGCGGTAGGATTATCTTTATTTTGACTCATGTAAACCGCTAGGTTAGCGCTTGTTTGAGCCTTTTGAGATAATTTTAACTGCTGTAATTCAAGTTTTATATTTCCTGTTTCAGATAGATTCTCTTGATAATAGGCTTGTCTGTCAGGAGATAGAATATTCCCAGGTGTTTTTAATATCTCTAATTCTGCATTTTTTAGCATTAAATCATCGTTTAACGATCCAAGCATATTCTGTTTAGATAAACGACCTGACAATTGAGGCAGCATCGATTCTTTATCTGAATCTGATAACCCAATCTGTTTATTAGATATAAATTCCTGAAGATATTCATTTGCTAGACCCTCCCCACCTTCTTGATAAGCTTTCAGCATCCCAGCTTCATGAATGGAGCCATAATAGGTTAATCGAGCACTTTCTAAACCTTTGTTATAATTATCCTCACCAATTAAATCTCTTGAGTCCTCTAAATTCTTTTTCTGATCAAAATAAGCTTCTTGCGCTCCAACCAAATCTCCAGCACGTGAGAAATTATACATATTCTCTGAATTGGTCTTGGTCGTATTGTTAAATAGACCTCTCAATCTAGAAACATCCGCCTTTTGAACCAATCTTGCATACTGTAATGTATTAGAAGCAATCGTATTCTTAAAATTACTCTCTAAATTATGTTTAACCCTTTTATCCGCAAACTGTAACCCCTTTTCAGCTGCTTGTGATAAATCTTTCGTATAAGCTGATAAATCTTGAGCCGTTGGGTTTAACTTCTTTCCAAACTCTATATTCCGATTATTAACATATTCACTGAAATTGTTAGATAGAACCTGAGATGACCGCTCCACATAAGCTTCATGGAAAGTCCTATCCATTGGTGTAATCGGGGGTAATAGACTTTTACCTGGTTTCTCACCTGCTTCCAATCCTGATAGTCTTGCTCTTGCATGACCCGCTTGAGATGCGATATTAGCACCCATGCTAGACAATGCTTCAGATGCTTGAATCTCTCCACTATACGCCTGCTTTGCCCCGACAGAATCTGCTGCTGGGGATATTTGTGCACGTCTTTGATATTCTGGAATTTCTTTTGCCATTATGTTAATTTGCCTGTCACAAACCCTGCCATTTCAGTGGTATTAATATTATCAAATATTGATTTAACTTGACCCATAGTCTTTTGACTCTTTAATCCCCTTAATTCAACAGCCGCCATTCTTTTTTGCATCTCTCTTTGCTGTTTTAAGAAGTCATTTGATAATTCTCTAGCCTGCGTATCTTTTTTGAAAGCTTGAATTGATTTCTGTTCTATCGCTAAAGCAGAACCCACCCCAGGTAATACACCCCTGGCTGCCATCAATGCTCTTTGACTTGCCAACGTACTCTCTAAGCTTCTTAAATCCGCAACAGATTGCTCTTGGAATACCAATTGTTCTTGCTGCATTCTCGTATTTAATTGCTGCGTTTCAATTCGACTGGCCTCTTTAGCCGATTGATAGGCTTGCTCCTTCCCAAATATATCGACAATCATTCCGGCAGCTTGAACGCCTATTAAAATAGCACTAACTGGATCCATTTATGATAACTCCACTTCGTAACCAATCGCTAATAACGTCATTGGTAAAGGTAAATCTTGTATTATCTGTATATCATACGTAAAACTATTCCAACCTTCCATCAAGGTATAATCAAAAACACCCGTTCTCGGAGTAGCCAACATATCCAGCACCACATCCTGCATATTAATCACAGGAATATCAAAACCCTGGAATGTCATCCCAATTGACTCAAAATAATGGATATATATATTTCTAATATGCACTTCCTGATACAAAGTAGGCCCTTTTTTAGTATCAATATTGACCGGATGAGGCTCTATTAAAGACCTAAAAGATAGTCCAGCAAACCCATTACTAATTGCTGTCGTTAAAGTCACTGTACCCGCTGCAACCACAAACTCGCCCTGGTAAATGCCATCCCCATAAACCTGTAATGTTTGTCCATTTAAATGAGCAAGTCCCGTCAGAGTCGCACTAGCTACCGTAAATGAATAAGAAACACTTGAATCAGTTCTGACATTAAAATTAAGTTCTTCAACATAGAATACACTTCCAGCCCCAATATCTCGTTCTACTACTGCCCAAGCTTTGTTTGCTGCTGAGGTAATAGCCCTAAAACGTCCAGGTGAAGCAACGCCAGCCACATTATTTTGAGCAGTCGAGGTCTTTGTCCAACCTTTAATATCTTGTTCAATAAGGGAGTTATAAATCCCAATTGTTCCGTCTTCATTGACGCATATTAGATAATATCCATCTGTAAACTCAGGCTCTGAATAGACAGCAATATCAATCGGGGTCGGGACTAAATGAGCAGACGTCAAAGAGATGTTGGTATTCACATAGGAAGATTGAACAATATCCCAGGACATGGATTTAACGTTTCTAGCACTTTTATCGACATACAGAATCTGATTATCAACATTAGCAGGAATGACTCCGGATATTCCGTCCAAATTCTGGGCAACTAATGTAAATGTTGAAGGGGTCAGAGGGTTTTCAGACGTTAAAGAAGTTGAATAATTACCAGTATTCGAATGAACTAGTAATGATTTAGAAGCCGTCATGGCCTTGAACACATTGGATTGACCTGATGCTGGATAATAGGAGATTGCGCTATCATCTAATTGCTGGGAATCATCAAAATCAAAGACACTGAAGATGGTAGAACCCCAAACACCATTAGGGATTTGTCTAGACCCACAGACAAAGAACCTTTCTTGAAAGAATGTTCCCGCCCTTGGATATCCTCTTGCTGCTGACCAAGCAGGCTCTCCTAAGAAAGCCTCTTTGCCCGGAAATGCCGCAGTATTCGTAAAATCTTCATAGGAATAGCCATTCACATGTGTTGTATCTGTGAAAACAGTGATTCTGACTATACCGCCATTACCAATAAATAAACCACCAACATGAGCAGCAGTAAAAACCGCTGCGCTCGCAGTAATTGTGAGAGGGACTCCCACTGTTCCAGAAACTGCACTTGACGTAAAAGTAAATCCAGCCGCGCTGTAAGTAGCAAAAGCGTCAAAATCGTAAGCAGGATAGATAGAGATAGGAACATCGGAAATTGCCCAAGTATTATAAACAATAACATTGCTAACCCCAGCGCCCACTGCCGCAATATCAAAATAATTTACATTATTGGTCGCATCAGTCGGAGTATAATACACCCGGATACTATTGGCAGCAATCACCCTAATGTAATAGAAAGTATTTACAAAAATTTGAGGATTAGAAACTGGTAAAGTCCCTGCTGTCGTGAACTTAACAGGATAAATATCGCCTACCGTTAAGGCATTTGTGATTGTAATATAGTCATTAGCCGCATCAACCCCAGTGATAATGTTAGCTGCTGACGCAGTTCTGATTAATTGTCGGATGACAAAGTTCTGATGAAGAATAATAATCCGCTCATTGACGACGACAAAGTATAAATCTTTTACAATTTCTCTGGGATAGGTTGTAACAACTGTCGCTTGAAGTGTATTTTCTAAATAAATTCTGATGGATAGGTCTTCAATGACCAGATTATAAATCGCTAAATCATCGTACAGAAAAGCAAACAAGGCCACGTAATCTTTAGCTGTTGCAGTAGAGGTGACTCGATAAGACGTCCCAAATCTTCGAGTGAAACCACCCTGTGGGATTGATAATACGTTAGAAGCTGTTTTAACACTTTTAGTATACCCCGCGAAACCTACTCTAGCAGCAAGTTTTGGGTCAAGTTCTCCATAACTAAATCCAGAAAGGATAACACTAGTATTGGCCATAAGGGTACGATGTTACCGCCCTATTTGTAATAATTGGTTGTGACATCAAAGGCGTTTGAGGTCTGTTTTGAGCATCAGATGCTAATGCTTGAGCCATAATAACCCCTTTATCTTGCGCCAATTTACTCGCAAAAGTGACCGAATGGGCATTAGATAGAGCTAGATTTTCCGCAATAGCATACGCTAGATATTCATTAAAATATGGCGGAAATTGAGATATAGATGGCTGGAAAATATACTCGATGTATAAAGGTCCGCCAACATTAGAATACATCTTCAAGTCATCATACATCTCAAAGTCGTAATTATGGGGATATTGACGAATCATTTTCAGATAATCACTAGGTAGTTGATAAGAATATTTCCAATAGGTAATAATCGGGTCTACCTCAAGTTCTGACACTTGGATTATTTTAGTCGCAAATCGCCATTGCCCCTTTGATAAAATAACAGGCACTAGGAAATCAAAAGCTTGCTCGGCTGCTGCCGTAATATCATTCTGGTTGTCCAGAGTAATAATCGGCTTTCGGCCAAGCAAACCTAATGCAAAGGATATAATTTGTACCTTTTGCATTGCCATAGACTTTTATTCCTATCGATTAAGCAGTGTAAACTAAATCTGCAAGAACAACGACCTGTAAAGTAGCACCCGTTCCCGTTGTAAATGCTGCTGTATTATTTGATAGATAAATACCTGCATTGACTGCGGTTGCTAAGGCTACTGGAGCGACCGTCGCTGCGACTACAGACCAAGCACTATTGGCTGTTAAAGCTGCAATTGCTGCACCTGCTGTCGTTGCGGTTACTAAAGTTCCACCAAGGTTTGCAGTCACGCCATATTGAAGGCCTGTTGCACCACCTACTGCAAATTGTGCTGTACCATAAACTAATCTGACAGCCATTCGCACATTGGTATACATAAAGTTAGCACCAGGAGCTGGCAATACCACGATTGGAGCCGCATATCCAGCAATGAATTGTACCGCTGTCAAAGTTGTGCTGGACATAACTGTATTTCCCGCAGGAGCTAACAGAGATGTCACTACTCCGGCAGTATTAGTTAATCGATATTTTAATAGGGTTCCATCTGTACTTGAGTAAACACTCACATAATCGCCAGTGACGATATCAGGAGATAATTTACCGTAAGCAACCCCACCATTGAAATAACCAGATGCGGATACAACTGCTTGAGTGTCAGCGGTGTAATAGTTGTATTCTCTAAAACATCCGACTGTCGCTGAAATAATTGGTTCGTTGGCTGATGCAGAAGCTCGACACCAGGTTTGAATTGATAAAGCCATAATATAATTCCCGTTTAAGTTTTAGAAGATTCAGCCCATTGTACCCATGCCAAAACTAGAAGTCCTGCTGGCTTTGCTGCATTGTTAAAGTTCCAACCTAAGACCTCTGAAGTACTCAAAAGTGCTACTGGCTGACCCAAAAGTGATTGAAAATCTACGACAATCCCATTTCCAGGAAGGGTTGCTGAAGCAACATCCGGGGATGCAACATAGCCACTCCAAAGGTTACCTATTAGAGTTCCATCTGTGCCTGGAGATGCCGTATATTGTAGAATAGTTGCACTAGCTGCTGAACCAGTTGATAGTAATGGGACTGCTGTTCTAGCTGCTGAAGTTCCTGTTAAATTGGGGGTCGATCTCTTAGCAATATACCAAGCACTACTACCAGCCGTTGTTTGGACTGTAGAGATTCCCATTCTTAGAACGTAGACATTAGTCGTTGCATTACCTGTAATGGTAAAGATATCCTCAGGGGTTGCACCAGGATCAAATGCACTGGATGAAGCCATGAAGGTGTACAATTTGTCATAATTAATAGACATTTTTATCGAACTCTCCGTGCACTAATAAAGCCATAAGCCGTCATTGTTCCTGTAATAAATGCATTTGCTAATAAATATATTGTAGTATTAGCTCCTAAGCTATATCTACTGCCATTGGCACTCATTATCTGAGTTTGTGATGCGCCCATAGTAGATAATGTTTGTGAAAATGTATTTTCTCCAAACGGAACTTGAGTTGCTCCTGCTGTATCACTAATCGCAACTAGCGTACTTGATGCAGTAGATGCTGCTCCGGAATTAAAGATAATTGTTCCAGCTAAATCCCAATCTCCGGGTGTTAAAGCAATAGAGGTAATAGTAGTATAAACCCCATTAGGAACGTTAATAGCCCCTGCTACCAATACAGAACTACTTACAAATTGTCCAACACTTAGGGCTGCTGCATTATCATTCGTAGTCGTCCCAATCGTACCTGCTGTACTGGCTAGAAAATTAATACTAGTAGCAGATGCAACCCCTAAAGTTGGAGTCACTAGAGTAGGTGAAGTAGACCCTACAAAAGATACTGTCCCACTTGTTCCAGATAAAGGAAGATTTAGCATATTATTAGTAGGCATTAACGAACCCTCCGAGCACTAATAAAGCCATAAGCTGAAGCCGTAGATACCGCAAACACCGCAGAACCTAGTAAATAAACAGTGGTTGGAGCAGCAATACTAAATCTCATACTGGAGTTTCCAAATGCTACTGTTTTCAGACCAGTTAATGTTTGTTTAAATTGAATAATATTATTTTCTGCGCCATTTGTTCCAAAAGTAGCACTGACAGAGCTAATACCCATTGTTTGTTGAGTACTCGTTGTTGTTGCTGCAAAAACAAATGCAACAGTCCCGCACACATCCCAATCACCCGCAGTTAAAGCTATGGAAGTGACATTTGCACCAATGGCTGTTGTTAAAGCGACCGCTGCACCAGCTAGAACAGATGAACTGATAAATTCCCCGACTGAACCCGCTGCTGCATTATTATTGGTCGTGGTTCCAATAATTCCTGATGTAGAAGTAAATGTTAAACTGGTTGCTGATGCTGCTCCTAAAATAGGCGTTATTAAAGTTGGAGAGGTTGTCCCTACAAAATTAACCGTTCCAGTTGATCCAGATAATCCTGAATTAATTTGATTATTAGTAGGCATTAACGAACCCTCCGAGCGCTTATAAATCCACCATATGCGATAGTAGATACTGCGTAAGTTGCGCTTCCTAATAAATAAACAGTGGTTGGAGCTGCTAGACTAAACCTCATTGACCCTAAATTAAAAACCAATGATTGCGCCCCTGTTATCGCATTGACCATAAGGATGGTATTATTTTCTTCGCCAATTGTGCCATAAGTCGCACTTGTTGAACTAATTCCGCATCTTTGTAATGTAGATGTGGTCCCAGCTGCAAAAGAAAGAACAACAGTCCCGCAAACATCCCAATCACCCGCAGTTAGAGCTATGGAAGTAATGTTGTTTGTAGCTCCAGATGCAGAAAGGTTACCCCCCCCACTTGTTGCGCTTATTAATTCCCCGACTGAACCCGCTGCTGCATTATTATTAGCAGTTGTTCCAATATATCCGGAAGTACTACTAAAAGTTAAGCTAGTTGCGTTTGCTGCGCCCAAAATAGGGGTAATAAAAGTGGCTCCAGTAGATCCTGCAAAATTTACAGTTCCTGTATTCCCAGACAGTGGAATATTTAATATATTGTTTGTAACCATCCTATACTACCGTCAATCCTGCGGAATATACGAAAGATGTTGACCACTCAGCGTCCGCCACTAATCCCACAACCTGAATCACATCGTATCGATTAGCAGATGTTAGCGACGTTACCGCAGCACTGGAACCCAGATGAATAGTATCTCCCGCTGCCGGAGCTAAAATCCAACCTGCTGCTCCAAGACCTTGAACTTGAATCGTATCTCCAATAGCAAAAACAGCCGGTAATGTGACTGTTGTTTGTGCTGCATTAGCAACAATATAACCGTTATTAACCGCAGCCGCTTGAGCAGCTCCCGCAATACTATTCCAAGCAAGTCCACCGCCTCCGCCTCCAGATGCTAATTGACTCACCATCTGAAACTTAGGACCGGTTGAATTATAAACAACCGTTACAATCTGATTTGCTTCAATATCATTATTAATTAATGCTTGGTCGTTCAATTTATTAATCGCAATAGCGCCTAGACCATTCACATTAAGAGTAGCTGGACCAACATTTGCAACATCTGTCTTAAAATTGATAACCATGCCATTCACATACGCTGCCGGAACAGGCGCTAATGTAATTACATAAGTATCATTACCGGTTGCAGTTGCAGCGTAGATGGTTGAGCCATCTTGATAAATCTTTTTATTGAAATCTAATGCGCTAGCCATAATTTTTAAATCTTAAGAAGTTATTTGTTTGTATAAAATTCCAACACCAGAGAAATTACCACCTGCTACGCTAAATTTAATATTTGTGGCCGCAGTCCCATTATCTTGTGTTCCCATTCCAGTTAATAAAACATTTCTACTCCCTGTATCAATCCATGAAGCATTAAAATTTAATCTGAGGTATGTAGCAAGGTTACAAAATGTCGCAACAATAATCGCATTACCAGTTGAGCCTAGTTTAGCCTCTCCACTACCTGGATCGGTTCCAAATAAAATACTACTAGCGCCTGTTCCGCCAAAATTTCCAGCAGTAGTACTACCATACGTTCTCCTAACGGTATAGGTATAACTTCCACTCAAATAAGTTGCTCCTCCATCAATACTGACTTGGAAAAATGGGTATCCAGAAGATGAATCGCACGCATTATTAATAACAAGTTGATAAACAGTATTCGCTGTTAAAGCTGGAGATATACAATCCGCGCCAGAATTAGTAAAAGTCCCCACATAAGTCCAGTTACCGCCCCCACCAGCTGCCGCAGCAACCTGACTTTGCATATTAAAAGTCGGCCCAGTAGAGTTATAAACCACAGTAACAATTTGATTGGCTTCAATATCACCCGTCGCCAACGCTACATCATTATTCTTTGTAATTGCAATCGCGCCTAGACCATTAACATTAAGCGTCGCCGATCCTGTATTAGCAGTATCCGGTTTAAAGTTTACAACTAAACCATTAACATACGCTGCAGGTACTGGAGAAAGGGTAACCGTATAGGAATCATTACCAGAAGAACTTGCAGCATAAACCTCTGAACCAGATTGAGAAACTTTAGTATTAAATGCTAAAGTACTACCCATTATAATAATGCTCCGAGATAATTAACCCAGAATCCACTTGTTGTCGTATCTGCTACTAATAATGGCTTAACAACCTGACCAATTGTTGTCGGTTTAGTAGCTGTTAAATCACCTGCCGCACTAGGGCTTAAATAGTATACAGAACCCGCTGTCAATGCGGATAATCCAGTGACTCGTCCGCCAAATTGCAATACAAAATTATCTGCATCCGTAGCAGAGATAATTATTCCTACTACTTCAGATGTTGTATCAGCACTAGCAATCGCTGCTGTATAAGTCGTACTATTTAAATAAACGACCTTTCCAACTGTAAATCCATGTGCAACCTGATTGACGTTATAAGTATTACCTGTAAGAGCTGCTGAACTACCTAATGCAGATTGAATCTGAAATTTAGGCCCAGTACTGTTATAAACAAGGTTGACAATTTGGTTAGCGCCAATATCTCCACTGTTTAAAACAGAACCATCTGCATGTAAAATTGAGATAGCCCCTAAACCATTTACATTAATCGTAGCAGGGCCAGTATTCGCTGTATCCGGTTTTACATTTAGAACCATTCCATTTACATAACCAGAAGGAACGGGAGACAATGTTACAACATAAGTGTCATTACCAGTCGCTGAAGCAGCATAAATCTGCGCACCCGATTGAGATATTTTAGTATCAATCTGAGTTTGAATTGCACTGGTCACCCCATTTACAAAAGCAAGTTCTGCTGCTGTGGTCACACTCTCATTCAAATTACTCGATGCATCTGTGACAACCGCCCTAGAGGCAGTGACATTTGTCACCTGAGCATTTGCCAATACATTTAATCCAGTCCCATTAGGAGTAAGATTAATATTCCCATTAGCATTTGTTGATGAAATAGTATTTAAATCAATCCGAACATTATCAACATCAAGTAGAGTTAGTCCAGATAAAGCGCCTACATCGCTTAGTATTCCAACACTATTTTGAACTAATTTACCCGTAACTCCATCAAATCGAACCAATGCATTATCTGTTGAAGCTGCTGGCCCAATGACATCTCCACTAACCGCAGCTGTACCTGTTGTTACCAATGTTGGATTCGATGTAATACTAGCGACATACAAATCTAACTGAGCACCAGTAGAATCCACACAATAGATGCGATCGTAAACATCTAAATCGTGCGCCATTGTGTTGAAATAACCAGCCCCCGTAATGGTTGCCATCAAATCTTGGGCCGTGATATACGTAAAGTAATCAGGACCTCCGATATAAGTTCCATCCGCTAATAGTATATTTGACGCATTACCGGATGAAGATATACGTACGAAAGACTGGATATTAAAAGCCATTTATACGCCTCTTTATTAAGGATTCACAGATTCATCACAATCGATTTGGTATACACCCCGATTATCAATCACCGCAGCTCCAGCAAAGAATAAACCATTAATAAACCAAGAGGTTTCGCGTGGTAAATAGTTCACTTCAGTTCGTAAGTCTTGACCAATCGCCATACCAACCGCTCTCCAATGCCATGCGTAGCACTCACGGATATTAGCAGCAATCGGCAATCCACCCTCAATCATTGTTGGGATAATGCGAATATTCATGCCCAATAAATCACGATTATTTAAAGTGCCATGCACAACAGCATCATTACTGGTATAGAATCTAGAGATGATTTGATCCGCAGCTAACAATGCCCGCAAGTTATTACCAGACATTGCCATAAATCTATGTTCAATCGGAACTGCGTTTTCCTCGAATAATTGGACTACATTTCTAAGTTTAGCGTAGCTCATATTAGTACCACCATTAGCAATAGTCGTGCCCGCTGAGCCATTAATCGCATCAATAAGGATTTGATCGCTTCGTCGTCCAATAGCCATAGCAACTAACATCGCTAATTCTTCTTTTGAACTGAAATTGACCGTTAAATCTTGGATTTCATCAACCGCACAACCTGCTGCATACTTTTCTAAAGTCGCTGTAACAGCCTGAAAGTTTGGATCTTGAATCGCAATGGTATTTTGGAAGGCAACTTGGTTGGCAGTAATATAACCAACTTTTCTAAATTGCTCGAATCTTCCGATAACATCTTTTTTTGTGTAAACAGAATCTCGTAGTAAGAATCCCCGGGAATAGTATTCCGCTTTGACCATAGCATCAAATTCGGTCTGCTGCGTATTCGTGAGCGTTAAACTCATAATGTAACTCCTAAAAATTAAAAAACCTAGTGTTTTTTATCTTCCTGGTTATACAAAAGAGTATCCTAAACGGGTCTTTAGCATTTTCCTAACGGGTTTGACTGGATGTCAAAGTATCCATTTTTAGATAGATATTCTGATTATTATGATAATAGACTATCCCTAAATGCACAAGTCCTCATCCCCACTATGCTCATTCTTATATTGAACAGTCTTCATATAAGATGCACATTCTTTCCCACAAGCTTTTGATTTATTCAGATGAGATGGAGTGACATAATATCTCTTTTTACACACAACACAGAGTTTATCTTCTCCACTCTTATTACTTCTTTTACTCATCAATGGCCCTAGGGTTGCTTTAGGGTCCTTCTTTCCAAAGTGAGCTGCAATATTTCCAATCATTAATCATCACCCAAAGCTAGTTTTAATTTTCCAGAAATCTCTGCCCGATATTTAGGGTCTGTTTTGTATCTTGCATAATTATCCTGAATTTCTTTCCTTACTTCATCAGCCGTTACCATGCCACGCACTTGTACTCCCTCATTTCCACTGGGAACACGGGAACTTCGTGAATGTGCTTGTCTGATTTCGTCAAAAAGCTCGAATACTTCGGCTGTTTGGGAAACTAAACCTAGGGTTTTAATTGCTTTATCTGATAAAGTATTACTAGCCCACACATTAACAGCGTTAAGCCGACTATTGGCATGCTCTCCAAGCTTCTTAATCTCCTCATCCATGTTAGGAACTAAAGAATCATGATATTTCTTAATCGGGTCTAAAACCTTCTTTAGAATATCTTGGGATAGCCTACTTTCTTTTGCAGCATTCGTAAGCTCAGCAATATAAGTGCTCTCTAAATCAAAATGGTCACCATATTCGGATAAATCGTAAGATTCAGGCGCTTTTGTTTGACCCAACATCTTTTCAAGCTCAGGATATCCTTTCGCTTGATCGACCACTTTGTTATACTTTTGCTTCAACCAATCAGGTCTGTCACCCTGTCCAGGTGTGTTTTCATCCCAATACCAAGATGCTTTTTCTGTTGGTTCTGCTGATTCTGATATTTTTGATGGGCCTGGGGTAATTAAACTTTTTGGGGTTGATTGCTCGTCTGACATCCTTCAATGACCTTTTTATGTTCGTTAGAAAAGTTTCTTAAATGTTTGATTAAATCGGTATATCCGGCCCAATACAATGCATCTTCTGCTGGGTGGGCCGACATTAAACGAACTTGAGAGGAATAAATATACATCTCTTCAAGCATCTTCATTAAATCTTTGCCGTAGTTATTCACTTGGAAAACTTCATAACAAAGCTTTGCTAATGTCTGCGACTCTTTGTGATGAGCGACACTGTTATTTCTATTTAATTCTTTGTACGGGTTAGGAATTTGAATGTAGGGGTTATTCTTAGGCGGCTCCTGCACTTTGTCCGCCCCCTTGCTGCGCTGCCTGCTCCATTTGCATCATCTGCATTTGTTGCTGTTGATTCTTCTGCTCTTGGAATACTTTAGCCATTTGTTCTTCAGAATTAACCAGGGTTGGATCTACCCCCATTTTATTTGCTGCCCAAGAAGGATACCGAGCACCATTGACAAACATCTGTGCCGCTTCGGGGCCAACTAACCCAGCTAGCATTTGCATCCAAGAGACAAATGTTTGAACATCTTGCTGACCCTGCGAAATAGTTAACGGAGATTTAAATTTAATCTTAATCTCAGTACCTTTTAACCTTGGTCTTTCAAGTAATCCTCGTCTTTCAAGAAGATAACTAATTCTATCTAATGCTCTCTCTAGAAACTCTTGCTGCAATCTAGTAAAAATAGGGTTTATTTCTTCAGAAAAGTTTCTCTGTCTCAATGCCAATTCTGTTGCTGTCTTGTCAGGCGCATCATTAATCGGCCCAAGAGGATTAGCAAACATCAATTGATTGATTTGGTTTCTCAAATCCGTGGCTGTCAGCTGCATCAACTGAGGATTCATCGTATCCGGTAATGGAATAAGAGGATACTGACCAGAGCTATTAGGACTAATCGGAATAATTGTATTAGGAGCCATCTGGAAGGTATTAGGATTAAAAATACCATCTGAATATCCCATGTACGGCTTAGCAATATTAAGATTTGCTGCGGTATATTCGAAATAAGCGGCTGTTTGAAGACTAATTAGAGAGGGAAGGGCTTGCATAATCGGCCCACGACCCAAGATTTCATTATTAATTTTTGACCATCTGAAAATCACAAATGCAGAACTCTCTAATTCTTCTTCTAGCAATATATGGTCTTGATGCCAAATAATATAGGTATAGGGAGCCTTTTTATTATTGTGATTATAAATAGAGGCTTCTACAAGGCTTTTGCATTTAGCATTTGGATCGTCTCTCAATTGACTTTCCATCTCTACTGATAGAACAGCATCAGGCCACATGCATTGGATATCCGCAATTGGGACATCTCCCCAGGTTCTAAAACAGGTTTCCAGTCTATGATTTATTGATTCTTCAATAGCGACTTGATCCAACGGGATAGAACTAAACAACAAAGGTTTATCATCTTCATCGCCTTCATTAATGACTAATATCGCTGTTCCAACCGCTAAATCGTAGTAACATTCCTGCATCACTAAATCAAAATTAGATCGACGGATATAATTAAACATCGTATCCGTGTATTTTTGTAACCCTTTGTTGATTTCATCTTGGAATTCTTCAGGAATTTCATCAGATGCTTCAAAAGAAGCCCAGGTTTGCTGAGGCGGAGTTAATGCAGTTTGAATCTTAGAGACAAAATTATTAGTTGCCGACACCCCCGTCGTATCATAAACCATAATATTTTTTTGACTACCCTGATTTTGTTGGGGATAGTAAAACATATTTCTATTAGGGATACAGTAGTGATAGCAAGCCTCTAGAATTGACCACCATTGATAAGCATTTCCACGCGCGCGCTCGTATCGACGTACATAATTTCTAAGCTTGTCTGACAAATTAGCCCCCTAGGTTATCGGCTGGTTGGTTACCGTTTAAATCCGCTTCTTGTGAGCCAAATAGACCTCCCCTGACCCGTCTTCTATTCGCACGGATTCTACCCATCTCAATTCGTCTTAATGCTCTGTCTCTCTCTCTCGTCAGTCTTTGAGCTGCATCATTAACGCGCGCAGCTTCAAACCTTCCTTGAGAGACTAAAAGCTGACTAAGCGCATCACCTTCACTAACTTCTTTAATATCTTGTTGGCTGCCTCTAGCTCGTCCACTAGGATTCCCTAAAAGCATAGATTGTCCTGAAGACCCTTGGCTTCTAGATCCATCCATTGCATTAAAAATACTTAATCCAGGATGGAGCAAGCTGTTAAAAAATCCCCTTTTTTTAGCCATAATTACAAATCCAAGTAAACATATATATTCGATTCATCCAATGCCATTGACTCAGTGATAGCAGATTTATCAATGAAATGGAATTTAACAGAGTTTAAAATCTTTGAGACTTTGTCTGATAGCTTTAAAATACGTGCCCTAATTGACATTATACTTTATCTCTCAGTGCCGCCTCAGCTAACTCAAGCCTTCCTTTTAGCTCAGAATGCTCCTCAATCTTAATAGAAGAGACAATCAGGCTAGCCATTTGCTGAGCTTCATGTGATGTTAAATCTCCATCCTGCATATGACTGACAATAGCTTTATATTGATCTGATAGACTGTCCTCTGGCTTAAGCTTAGCTAGTTTAACTTTTCGTTGCTCTGTCATATCAAATCGATTTTTCATAATCATTCGATAGGCTTGAGGTGCTGTAATGGCTAACTTTCTCCCCTCTCCATCCCAATGTTTATAAGCCAACTCTTGAGCTACTTTGTATACTTCAGCGAAATCTGGGAAATCTAATAACCATTTAAAAAATGTGCTTTGAGCAATCAAAGCATCGGCACAAAACGTTCGAGAATCTCCACCCGCTTTAAATACTTTTAAAAGCAACGCAGGATGTTTATCTGGATCATATTTTCTATACCTACCAGATAAGATGTCTTTAACAAGCTGTGATTGTTCGCTTTTTGACTTAGATTCCTTTGGTTTAGCCATGTTAGAAGTTAGCTAGTTATATATAGGACTCCGATTATATGAGTATTATACATCAAACTAGATTAGTTTTCTATATTACTATTCCACTCATCTATTAGTTCTATAATTCTATCGTCCAACTCATATGGATTAGGGATTCTAAAATCTCCAACTCCATAAGATATACTACATTCATCCCCAAAACAGTCTAGGTGCACAGTTGGGTTTTTTGGATCTCCATCCTTATCAAATTTATGACAGTCCAGATAGAGCCTCATTTTTGAATTGCATCTCGGACAATTCTTAAGTTTAAACATCTTTTACATCTTCAAGTTCTTCAATTGGTTTCAAATCTGGTAAATCTTCTAAAGCATTAATCTTACTCAGACATTCTTTTAATTCTTTTCTTAACCCTTTTACTGTTTTTTCAGTCATATTAATCTCTCATATATTCAATTATTGTATTTCTAGCTTCATCAAATCCATAAGCTAGTGTGACACAATATCCCTGTTCCTTCAATAGTTGCATGATTTCTTTCTGCTCAGATGAGACATAAGCCTTAGGTTTTCCAGGGATAATAGGCTTCTTCATCTCAATAAATAGCCCTGGAAATCCATTTCTAGGCACAAATAATACCAAGTCTGGATAACCTGCAACAACGCCAAGAGCCTTGAATAGAGAGCCTGATTTGGCTGTTCTAAAGCCACCATTTGCGAAGTGAGTGAGTAGATATTTGTGCTTTGGGTATTTAAGTCGGAACCAACTAACGAGTTTAATCTGTTCAGAATATTCCGTTATTTTCTTGACCATTTTTTGTCCTTAAAAATAAAAACCCCATCCATACTGCACCTTTTAAGATACATCTGGATGGGGTTCTTAGTATACTTGCTATTAGAACACTCCACAGCGAACAATATCTGTATACTTTCATTATTTCTAAATGAATGTGGTATGTCAAGACCAATTAGATCTTGTACACTCATCCATTTATAGATAAAATGCTTGAATGTTTATTTGAATTAACAAGATTCATTTAAACGAAAAGAAAAAGCCAGGATAATTTTACCATCCTGGCTTTACAGAGATATTTAACTCTAAAAAATACAAAGTTAAGTATCTCTAATTTTAATATTCAGGTCAATACTAAAATATGGTGTTCCTGAAAATAGATAAGGGAGTTAACTGTATGTGTTTAGAACTAACATCTAAAATTCAAAAAATTGGCGCTACAAAATTAGGTTTAACATCTTCTGAATTGCTAATTTTTTTATTCTTGGTTTCTCACGGGAACCAAGATTTAAATAATATCTATCCATCCAAAGCAAGAATATCTGATCTTTGCGCTATATCTGTTAGAAATATAGCTTATATAAATAAAAGTCTTGAAGAAAAGGGATTTATCAAGGTTTTAGTTAGTTCCTGCGGTAAGAAAAATAATACTTATACGATTTATAGAAATAGGATAGATGAGGTTTATAACTTATATTTTTATCCAAAACCAATCTTGCATGGGGGGATGCAACCATTGCATGGGGGGGGTGCAACCATTGCACCCGAACAGATCATGAAACATATAATTAATAAAACAACATACAGTACTATGAATGATATAGATCCTATAGGCAGTTCTGGATCTGCAAAACCTGTTGTTGTTGTTTCAAATAATGATTTAGAACAAGAACTAAAACCAATACGAGAACAGCTCACAAAATGGAATGTATCTAGTATCGATGATCTCTGTTCAAAACATACGGTTGATGAACTCGATAGAGCAATTCGAATAACAGTCGATTCAGCTCCAAAAGTTAATAACTTTGCTGCTTTCTTTATCAAGGCACTCAAAAGTGGATGGATTAATACCCTTAAAACGAATCCTGGAGCCTCTGAAGGCAATAATATTGAAATTGTGGATGAACGTACCACTATACAATTTAAAGTCGCTGTACAGTCAAAAATTAGAGATTTTATATCCAAATATAATTTTGATAAAAATACTGAGAATTTAGAGAAAATTAAAAATTGGTATAACGCTACAGAAAAAAAATATTGGCATCTGCTTGAAAAAGATATTGTTGAGAAATTAAAAGCAGAAATAATACCGGAAGATCCGATCTTGGTTGAAAAAAGAAGACTGGAAAAAGAAAAAGCACTCGCTGAAATAAAATCAATTGCAAGAATATCACCTGTAGGGAGATCTTTTGCTAACTTAGTTGGATCCTTTTAGATTCTTAACTCAAAAGACCGCAGAAAGAAACTCAATGAAATCTTTGGGGGTCACCAATGGATCATTGATATGATTCTATCCACTGAAGATGAAGATATGTTCCTAGGCATCCATCCAGTATCCAACTATGATCAAAAAGACTTCAAAGACATTATCCAAATATTAAAATCCCTTCCAATGAAAAGAATTTCTGGAAAACCATATGAGTTCTGAATTATATAATGGGAAAAAAATAGATGAAGACCTAGGGTCTGTTCCTAGGGTTTACCTCTTGATAATCGGCATCCTGATGATCGCCCTCATGAACCTCTAGATTCTGAACCATTTGATATCTAAACAATAAATCATGGTGAGGATGCTCATCCATTTGAGGCTCGTTCTCTATCGGATTCACCTCATCCGATCTAGATCTACTATTTTTAAATTCTTTGGATAAAACCCCCATTGATGCTCCCAATATAACTCCTCCAGGAACCAACAAAGGCGCAAAAAAAGCCCCGACAATACATAATCCTATCCCCACTAAAACCACCACCACAAGACCCAATAAAAAGATATTACGATGTGTCATAATAACCCTCCAATTGACCCAACTAACTATCATTATAGACGGTTCATCATTACTGTGCCATGCTAGGAATTGTTTATCCTTCGTTTATTGATCTCCTGGTATTGACACATACCACTTAAGCCCTAACCCCCTAATGTTAGGGCTATTTTTTTGCCCAAATAATTACATTACACCTATTGATTTCTGTATCACAATGTGTCACAATAGGAAGGTCATATAAACAACAGGAGTCATTATGGAACAAGATTTAGATACTAAGCAGGCTACCTTAGAAGCCAATTACGAATATGTGTACGGTTATAAATACGAGGGTGACGAAGAT
>Ga0315284_10005269_pt1 | contig 18360 bp, 16 predicted proteins | sample YL17G09_16_MG_FD_203696 | JGI IMG/M metagenome (GOLD analysis project Ga0315284, IMG submission 203696) | Sediment microbial communities from Yellowstone Lake, YNP, Wyoming, USA - YL17G09_16 | ecosystem: Environmental > Aquatic > Freshwater > Lake > Sediment | place: USA: Wyoming | collected...
AGGCCTGGATAAATACGCTTAGAAACCACTGGAGAAGACAGGGAAGATGTCCAAGATGCGGGGCATTCCCGGAACCAGGCTTCAAAACATGTTCCACCTGTCGCGCTAAGAATAGGAAGTATTCAGCGGCGTGCCGCTCGAAAAAGAGAGCGAAGATAACGGGCTGAATCTTCCGATGGTAATTATCAAGCAAGCAGCTTGTCGTGCAACGGAGGTAACAAAGCAAGCAACTGTTCCAGAATTTCAGCGATGTGGAGCGTTTGCCAGGCTCTTGTGACCTTTGAGCTGATTAGACCTCAACTTTCTACGGCTTAAACCGAAGCAAGCCACTTAGTTTCTAGTTAACTGGTATGTTATTTAGTCTGTCCTCCGATTGCTGGGCTGGGTGTCGGCTACAAGGAATTTCCACGAAGAGAATGGTTGTGTCCAAGAAAACGACGACGAGTTTTACCACTGTTTTACTACTGGTCGTTTCTGAAAAGCCGATGTTTCAGTCGGATCATGCAGGCTTCCAACAATGTTGCTCCCAAGCCAGACGTGAGCCCAACGACACTTTTCGATGAAATGTGACTCTGTCAAGGTCTCTTCGCACAACGGAGCAGGTACTATCCTACCTTACCACGAATGCCACCCATCCCACTCCCGGCGAAGTATCTCATAGAACAACTGGTTTCGAAACTCCCCGCTCCATTCACGTGGCTGGTGTAACCAGGTTCCGCAGTTCTTCTCAGCAGATAGGAGAAAGTCATTCCTCCTACCCGAACCTGCCCTCGATGTAGTCACTGGTGCGTTTGTCCGTGGGGTTTGTAAAGACCTGGGCGGTGACTCCCTGCTCTATCAGCTTCCCCATTAAGAGAAAAGCCACCCGGTCGGCAATCCGTCCCGCCTGCTGAACATTGTGGGGCGCAATGACAATGGTGAATTCTCTTGCCAGCTGGCGCAGGGATTCTTCCACCTTCGCCGTCGATATTGGGTCGAGCCCCGAGCATGACCTGTCCAGCAAGATTACCTGCGGTTTCATCGCGAGGACGCGGGCGATGCAAAGGCGCTGTTGCTGTCCGCCGGAAAGACTGGCCGCCGGATCGGTGAGCCTGTCTTTGACCTCATCCCACAGCGCCGCCATTCTCAGGGCTTCCTCTACTGCCTTGTCCAGCGCGCCTCTACTCTTTGTGCCATTCATTCGGGGTCCGTAGGCGATATTATCGAAGATGCTCATCGGCAGGGGCGTTGGCACTTCAAAAACCATGCCTATCTTGCGGCGTATCTCCGTCACCGCCACATCAGGCGAGTAGATGCTTGTCCCGTCGAGAAGTACCTCTCCCTCGATACGCACGGCATGGTCGATCTCACACAGCCGGTTCAAAGCCCGCAGAAAGGTCGTTGTGCCGCTGTTCGCCGGTCCGAAGACTGCCAGCACCTCGTTCTGCGGCACGTCCAAGGTGACACCGCTCAAAGCTGGTTTGGCGCCGTAATAAATACTCAGATTTCGGACGGATATTTTAGCCGCGTGCTCCGCCTGTTCCACGGTCACCGCCCCCTCGCCACGAATTTATTCACCAGCACGTTGGCCCCGACGTTGATGAGCAGAATCAGGATTATCATCAAAGCGGCCGTGCCATAAGCCCTTTCCATGGATATTCCTTCCCTCGCCAGGATGTAGAAATGCACCGCCATGGTGCGCGCCGGAGAAAAAAGCGATGTGGGCATACGCAGGGAAGAGCCTGCGGTCAGGATTACTGCCGCCGTCTCCGCGATAGACCGCCCTATCCCCAGGATAACGCCAGTGGCAATTCCCGGCAGAGCCGCGCGGAAGATCACCCCTGATATTGTCTGCCACCTGGTGCCCCCCAGCGAAAAGCTGACCTCGCGGTACATCCGCGGCACCGTCAGAATCGCTTCCTCCGAAGTGCGGATAATGGTGGGCAGAATCATCACCGCCAGAGTCAGCCCACCCGAAAGGACCGACCACCCCAACCCGAGGTACATCACAAAGAATATAAAGCCGAACAGCCCATAGACAATCGATGGTATGCCCGCCAGCGATTCGGCGCTGAAACGGATAATCCTGGTTACCGGACCCTCGCGGGTGTATTCCGTCAGGTAGAAAGCGGTGCCCACGCCCAGCGGCGTTGCCACAACAATTGCCACCGCCGTGACCATAAGCGTCCCTATCACAGTCGAAAAGATGCCCCCGGAGCGGCCCATGTCTGATGGACTTTGCGTCAGGAATTGCCAGTTTAACGAAGGCGTGCCCTTGATGAGGATATAAGCCATGATGAAAAACAGCAGTCCGATGACGCCAAACGCCGCCGACCAGATTACGGTCCTGGCGAATTTCTCAGAATTCCGTGGAGTCAATTTCACTGCGAGCTTATCTCCTGCGGAAGGCGAACTGCGCCACCGAATTCAAAATCATGATAATTATGAGCAGGACGATGCCCGTGGCGAACAGCGCCTGCTGATGCTCGCCCGAGGCGTAGCCCATCTCAATGCCGATATTCGTGGTCAGAGTTCTGGCCGGGTCAAGTATGGAAGACGGCATGGCAACGGCATTGCCCAGCACCATGATGACCGCCATGGTTTCGCCTACAGCTCTGCCTACCCCAAGGATGATTGCCGCCACGATGCCTGACTTCGCCGCCGGCACCAGAACACGGCGTATCGTCTGCCACTGCGTAGCGCCCAGCGCCAGCGCTCCCTCCTTATACAGCGGAGGCAGTGCCAGCAGAGAAACCTCGGATATACTGATAACGGTCGGCAGTATCATGATTGCCAGGATGATGGAGCCTGCCAGTATGCTCAACCCCGGTCCGCCAAGATAATTGCGTATGGCGGGTACCACAAAGACCAGGCCCCAGAACCCGTAGACAACCGAGGGAATCCCCGCCAGCATCTGGATGGCGGGCCTTAGCACGTTCCTCATCAACGCCGGCGCGTATTCAGCCAGAAAGATAGCACAGCAAAGGGCAATCGGCACGCCCAGAATTACCGCGCCGAGCGTAACCGATATCGAACCGACTATCATGGGGAAGATGCCGAAATACCCCTGAGTGGGTGCCCATTTCATTCCGAAAACAAATTTCAGGACGCCGACTTTGCCGATTATGGGCACGCCCTCAGCCACGATGAATATGGTAATGAGCGCCAGGGCGGAAAGAGCCGATAGCGCAACCAGCATAAAACCGCGCTGGGCAATCTTCTCCCTGAATTTCGTCATCTGGCCGGACTCCCTCCGGATGTTACCAGTCCCTCGGCATCCAGTATCTTCCTGCCGGCATCAGACAAAACGAAGTCCACAAATTGCCTGGCCTGACCGACCGGCTCACTGCGGGCGATGAACAGGAACGGGCGGGAAAGACCGTAACTGCCGTTGACGACATTGTCACGTGTCGCCGCCACGCCATCCAGCTCGAGCGCCTTCACCGCGCTGTTCACTAGCCCCAGGGAGATAAATCCGACGGCGAAGGGGTCATCAGCCACGACCTGGCGCACGGCGCCGTTGGAATCCTGTATTATCGCTCTGTCGGTGATGAATGTCTTCCCCATAATCATCGATTCAAAAGCGGCTCTGGTTCCCGAGCCGTCCTCCCGGGCGACGACATGAATTTTACCTCCAGCCACACCCACCTGGTCCCAGTTGGTGACGGTGCCCGCATAGATATCACGCACCTGCGCCAGGGTAAGGCTTGTCAGCTTATTCTTCGGGTTTACTATCAGTGCAAGCCCGTCCCTGGCTATCTGCACGGACCACAGCTTCAGTTCGTCGCCGGAAAGCGCGCGTGAAGACATGCCGATGTCCGCCGTACCGGATGACGCCGCCATAATGCCCGCGGCCGAGCCACCGCCCTGCACGTCTATACTTACACCCGCGTTCAGTTTCATATAGTCTTCGGCGAGAATTTCCGCAAAGGGCTGTACTGAGGTCGAGCCGGCCAGGATAACGGCCGCCCTGGGGGTGAAATCGCAGGCAACCAGGGAAACCGCCACGGGTAGTAATACGACCATGACGGCGAGAAAGTACAGCGGCCGTGTAATCTTGCCCGCGCACCGTGACGCCCGCTTGCAGACTCCTCGGGTTTCTGTTCTATGCTTTCCCGTACCCATTTTCCGCAGGTCCATTGCCGCCGTTCGCCTCGGCTAATACTTGGACGCGCCAATCTCCTCCATCTTGCCGGTGATGAGAAACACAACGCGCTCGCAGATATTGGTCACACGGTCGGCGCCTCGTTCGAGGTTATGCGCCACCCACATCAACCTGGTCGCGCGGGTAATCGTCTTGGGGTCTTCCATCATGAAGATAAGCAATTCGCGGTAGACCTGGTCATACAGGTTATCGATGAGGTCGTCCTCGGCGCTGATTTTCCTTGCCGCGTCGGGGTCGCGGTTGATGAAGGCGTCCAGGCTCCGGCTCAGCATGTCCACCGTCTTTTCCGCCATGCGTGGGATGTCAATCAAAGGTTTTAACGGCGGCTCATTTCCGATAAGAATGACAATCCGGGCGATGCCCACGGCGTAATCGCCTATCCTTTCCAACTCGGTGATAATGTTAAGCACCGCCACAATCGTGCGGAGGTCGCTTGCCATTGGCTGTTGCGTGGCAATCAACTCGATGCACTTCTCTTCAATTTCAAACCGCTTCTGATTGACCTTCTGGTCGTCGGTGATGAGCTGTCGCGCCATTTCGATGTCGCGCGTCTTGAGCGCATCGATAGACCTGAGGATAGCCTTGCTTACCATGCTGCCCATTGCCAGGATATCGTCCTGGATTTCCCTGAGTCTTTTGTGAAAGCCCGCCCTGATCTCCATCGGTTTGCCTCCTTGAGCGTTATCTATCCAAAACGGCCGGTAATATAATCTTCAGTACGCTTGTCCCTGGGGTTGGTGAAAATCTGTGCCGTGGGCCCGTGTTCCACGAGTTCGCCGGCTCTGTCCGCCGCCATCATCATGAACGCGGCCAGGTCCGAAACTCGCGCGGCCTGTTGCATGTTGTGCGTAACGATGACTATAGTGTAATTCTCGGCCAGCGCTCTCATCAAATCTTCTATTTTCAGGGTGGCAACAGGGTCCAGGGCGCTGCAGGGTTCGTCCATCAGGATGACCTCGGGCTCCACCGCCAGCACGCGGGCGATGCAAAGCCGCTGTTGTTGACCGCCGGAGAGCGCCAGCGCTGATTGCCCCAGTTTGTCTTTGACCTCATCCCACAGCGCCGCCTGCCGCAGGCTGGATTCGACAATGCGGTCGATTTCACCACGCCCGGTTTTTCCGTGCTGTTTGGGTCCGAAGGCGATGTTTTCCTGGATTGACATGGGAAAAGGGTTGGGTTTCTGGAATACCATTCCTACGCGCTTCCGCAACTGGACTACGTCCACGGTGCTCGCATAGACAGACTCACCGTCCAGCATCACTTCGCCCTCCACCCTTGCGCCCGGAATCAGGTCGTTCATACGGTTGAATATCCGCAGGAGCGATGACTTGCCACAGCCGGAGGGACCGATAATGGCGTTAATAGTGCATTCGGGGATTTCCAGCGATATATTACGCAGCGCCTGGAACTTGCCGTAGAATAGGCTGGCGTTTTCCGTGCGCAGTTTGGTGCGCCCGGATTTTATCCTGCCCGTCCCGTTCGCGCCGTTTGACGGCAGTGTGGTTTTAAGGTCAACCAGGTTCACCTATCGCATCTCCCGCACCGGTCCGGAAAGGCCGCTTCAGCCGCTGGAAGATTCTCAGGCGAAATGTCAAGTAGTGGTTGAAGTACGCAAACGGTCAGTATGTGTTTCATTAGTCTCATAATCAGCATAACGCAGGGACTTTAAGGCATGGTTAAGCTTTTGTTAAGGGAATGTTAAATCCGGGGTGGCGGCGAAATTTCGGGCTTTAAAGCGGCAGGCTGAAGGTGAAGGTGGAGCCTTTCCCCGGCTGGCTCTCCGCCCGGATTTCGCCGCCGTGCAGTTGCACGATGTGTTTGGCGATTGCCAGGCCCAGGCCGGTGCCGCCGCCACTGCGCGATTTGTCCGCCTTGTAGAACCGCTCAAAAACGCGGGGCAGGTCTTCGGGGTCAATGCCGATGCCCGTATCCGCCACTGAGACCAGAAGGTTGCCGCCTTCCGCGCGGGCGGATATCGTAATTCTACCTCTGGCGGGCGTGAATTTAATGGCATTATGCACGATATTGACCAGCACCTGCCCGATGCGCTCCGCATCAGCCATGACCCGCGGCAGGTCGCCGCCATCACTGATGACAATGCTTAGCCCGGCCCTTTCAGCCTGCGGATAGAGGCGTTCCGCCACCTGACGTATCACTTCCATGATGGACACGGGCGCTTTCGCGAGCGGCACCCGCCCGCTTTCAATCCGGGAAAGTTCGGCAAGTTCGTTGACCATCTGCGCCAGCCTGTCCGCCTCGGCAAGCGCCCGGCTGAGAAAATCAGCGCCCATCTTTGGGTCTTCCATAGCCCTGGCCTGCAGGGTCTCCAGGAGCACCTTCAGCGAGGCTATAGGTGTGCGTAGCTCGTGGGAAATGTTGGAAACAAAATCACGCCGTATCATCTCCGTCCGTCGGAACTCCGTGAGGTCCTGAAAGAGCATCAGAAAACCGCTTCCCAGTGCCGTGGCGGTGACTCCCAGATTGCGCCGGCCGCCGCTGGTCTCTACCACGCCGGTCTGTTGCACGCCCGCAATGCGGCATTTCTGCAACATCTCATCAAGCTCGTGGTCGCGCACCACTTCAATAAACGTGTGCCCTTTAGCCCTGTCTTCGGTCATGCCAAACATTTTTACGGCAGCCCGGTTGAGCGTGGTCACCAGCCCATCGTGGTCCACGATGATGATACCGTCACCCATCGTGGCGAGAATTGCCGCAAGTTTATCGCGCTCGCCGGTGAGCAAGGTGACGCTATCGTTCAGCCTGCCGGACATGACGTTGAACGCCGCCGCCAGTTCACCGACTTCATCCCGGCTGGAAACATCGATGCGCTGGTCCAGCTCACCGGCGGCAATGCTCCGGGACATGACGGTGAGACGCTTCAGTGAAAGGCTGGTAGGTATAGAAATCCACAAAGCCACAAGCACGGCTACCAGCGCCGCCACAGCCGTGCCGGCAACAATGGTGCGGTTGATTACCGCCAGCGAGTCACTGACGCTAGAAAGCGGCAGAGCCACGCGGAAGAAGACCCCACCTCCCGATACACCGGTGCGGTAGACAGCCACGTACATTTCGTCGATTCCAAGGGTTGAGCTCTTGCGGATACTGCTGCCGGAGCCCTGCGCTTTTGCCTGCACAATCTCCGGGCGGTCGAGATGATTTTCCATGCCGGAGGCGTTCACCTCGGAATCGGCAAGCACCACGCCCTCAGATGAGATGACCGTGATGCGAGCGCTGATATCCAGCGCAAGTTGCCGGACGAACGCGTCAAGCTGGTCGGCTTGCATGTGAGATAGACTTGCCTCGCCGGCGAGCCGCGCCTCGCCTATGAGCCTGGCGCGGAGGGCGTCGAGCGAGTCGGCGCGAATTGCCCGCGCCAGGTATATGCCGAGGCCACTCATTGCTACCACGATGAGTGCCGTCAGGGTAATGACGATACGCCAGCGGATACTGCGGAACATCCCTATCCTTCGAACTTATACCCGAAACCGCGCACGGTAATTATGCGCCGCGGGTTTTCCGGGTCGTCTTCCACCTTTTGCCTCAGCCACCGTATGTGAACGTCCACCGTCCGGGTATCGCCGGCGAAGTCATAACCCCACACTCTCTCCAGCAGGACGTCACGACTGAATACCTGGCCCGGATTGTGGCAGAGAAAGGCAAGCAATTCAAACTCCCTGCGGGTAAGGTCCAGCAACTCGCCGTTCTTGCGCACCTCGTGCCGGGTGAGGTCGAGGGTCAGGTCGGCACAGGTCAGGCGGTCCTTTTTCTCCTCCTGCCGCGCCAGAATTTCCTGGCGGGTCATTTCCACGCGCCGCAACTGAGCGGCAACCCGCGCCAGCAACTCTTTAAGGCTGAAAGGCTTGGTTATGTAGTCATCCGCGCCCAACCCCAGACCCATTACTTTATCGATTTCTTCGGATTTTGCGGTGAGCATGAGAATTGGCGTGGCAGTTTCCGCGCGCAGAATGCGGCAGACTTCAAGCCCGCTCAGGCCGGGTAGCATGATGTCCAGAATTACTAGGTCGGGTTTTTCCGCCCTAGCAACCTGCAACGCACGGGAACCGTCACCCGCGGTGACCACGGCATAGCCTTCCCTGGCGAGGTTGTAGCCAAGCGCGTCCAGCAGGTTTTTATCGTCCTCGACAATGAGGACCTTGTTCTTGTCCATCTGCTCACAGTATAAAGCGAACACAGCACGCTGGCAACCGACTGGCCAAGGGACACTAAATACACATTGCCTGCGAGAGTCAGAACCAAAGGCATCTCCGTCCTGTTCCGACGGTCCCATTCCTGATGCCAAGTTTTGGCAGTATATGTTTCGGAGTAAAACAACCTGTGAATTGTCATGACGATAGATCACATTTGGGCGGAATGTATGACCGCCAGCGTTGCCGTGGTTCAAAATATTCCTGAGGACTCCCCGGCGTAGTATGCGTTGCTTGACCAGTGCGCCAGGATAAAGTATCTTGATAGGTGGTTAGAGCCGCCATTCGATACACGAACCAGTTCGGGCATGTCAGAGTCAATGAACCGGCGCGATAGGTGGTCAATGTCAGCACAACAGAGTCCAACAACAATCTACCAACTGAAAGTCACGTTAGCAGAAACTGAACCTGCAGTCTGGCGCCGTATCCTTGTCCCTTCCACCGTCACTTTACACCGCCTTCACCTGATTCTTCAGGAAGCGATGGGTTGGACTAAATCGCACCTTTACAGATTTGAGGTTGGGGCGAGAGAATACGGTGAACCGGACCCGGACAATGAGTTCAACGAGCTCCATTTCATTAACTCTAAGAGGGCAAAGCTTGACGAGGTGGTAAGCGCAAAGGGCAACGCTTTTGTGTATGAATACGATTTTGGGGATGGTTGGATTCACGAACTGGTGGTTGAGGATATCCTGGAACCCGTAGCTGGCGCCCGGTATCCAATTTGCCTGGAGGGCGAGCGTGCCTGTCCGCCTGAAGACTGTGGTGGACCCCACGGGTATTCCAGATTGTTGGGAATCATCGTCAATCCAGGACATGAAGAATATGGGGAAACGATTACGTGGCTCGGCAGCCGTTTCCGGCCTGCTATGTTCAGCGTGGATAAAGTAAATCGGCAGCTCAAGCCGATCCGGCTACCACGAAGTTAACGTAGCCAACGCTGCGATTGTACTTTTATCCAATATGTCCTGGACACCGCACAACAGTCTATTGACTTACTAATAACTTCAGAGTATAGTCATTACCGACAATCGGGTATGACCGTAATTCGTATGCAGTACTAGGGTGGTTTGGCGCTGGGACACGCAATGCCATTATGGGCTTGTTTGCTGGAATCTTAACGGAGCCAATCCAGAATTAAACCCATCCAGGTATCTCCAAATCTGGGGCAACAGTAGTACGGAGGCGAGATGTCAACGTACATTTTGAGGAGACTGGCTCTCATTGTATCAACTCTGTTGCTCGTCACTATCATAGTCTTCCTGTCTGTGCGCTTCATTCCGGGCTCCCTGGTAGAGTTAATGGTGTCTGACAGGTACCGGGAATCAACTGTAAGCAGGGAGGAAATGATTGCAACCGTCAGGGAGCAACTGGGGCTGGATGTGCCAGTCTGGACGCAGTACCTGCGCTGGCTGGGAGCATATCCACAGAAGGATGGCGCCATTTCCGGTGTCTTGGAGAATGACCTCGGTAAGTCACTCTGGTCACAGCGCCCAATACTCGGTGAGATACTTCAGAGGATTCCAATATCCCTGGAACTTGGCATTATGGCCATGATAACAGCGCTGCTGGTGGCTTTCCCCATAGGCATCTACTCGGCAATACGGCAGGATACAGCAGGCGATTACTTGGGACGGAGTTTTGCCATACTCTGCATTGCTGTTCCCGGTTTCTGGCTGGGCACTATGATTTTCGTCTTTCCCGCAAAGTGGTTTAGTTGGACGCCCCCTGTAATATACTACCCTATCACTCGGGATTTGTGGGCTAATCTAGGACAATTCATAATCCCGGGGATACTTATGGGCATGGCCATGTCAGGCACCACGATGAGAATGACACGCACCATGATGCTGGAGGTACTCAGGCAGGACTATATCCGGACCGCCTGGTCAAAGGGTCTACGCGAAAGAGTAATCGTGGTCAGGCATGCTCTCAAGAACGCTTTGATTCCAGTAATTACCATCATCGGGCTTCAGTTACCCATTCTGATCGGCGGTTCGGTCATCATGGAGCAGATATTTGCCTTGCCTGGGATGGGCCGGCTCATGCTTGACGCTCTTACTGCGAGGGATTACCCGGTAGTCTCGGGGGTAAACCTGGTAGTGGCTATGGTTATCCTGGCGGCGAATCTCCTGGTCGACCTGACCTATGCCTGGTTAGACCCCAGGATTCGCTACCGGTAGAGGAACAAATTAGAAAATGACTGCTGGCATAAAAGAAGTTAGCGTCAGCGCGTTAGCCAAAGTGAAGAGGCGTCCTTTTCTGAGCGACCTGTTGGTAAGGCTCATCAGGGAAAAGCCGCTAGGAGCAGTGGGTGCGGTCATCGTCCTGCTACTGCTATTTGCCGGCATCTTTGCCAACTGGCTGGCTCCCTACGGATACAACGAAGTGTGGGTGGGACCAAAACTGGGTTCCCCAACATCGCATTTCTGGATGGGAACAGATAATTTGGGACGGGACGTGCTCAGCCGTATCATCTACGGAGCGCGTATCTCCATGTTTGTAGGCCTGGGAGTCAGTACCATCGGAGTCATTCTCAATGCGATTATTGGTCTCGTTTCCGGTTTCCTCGGTGGCAAAACCGACCTGATAATACAACGATTTGTTGATGCCTGGATGTGCTTCCCCGGTATGTTCATCATATTAACAGTAATGGCCATTCTGGGGCCGGGCGTTCTTCAAATGATAGTAGTTTTAGGTGTACTGTATGGCATTACCGGCTCAAGGACAGTCAGGAGTGCCGTTATTGCTGTTAAGGAGAATGTTTATGTTGAGGCGGTCAGATCAATCGGGGGCCCCGCCTGGAGGATACTGCTCAGGCATATCTTGCCCAATATTATGGCTCCCCTGATTATCATATTCACTGTGAGTATAGGGGGTGCTATCCTCACCGAGTCGAGTGTAAGCTTCCTTGGCTACGGTATTCCCGCGCCTATTCCCAGTTGGGGTGGCATGCTCAGTCAAGGACGTCTGGATATGGATAAAGCTCCATGGTTGGCATTATGGCCTGGCCTGGCTCTGGCGATTGTCGTCTATGGGATAAACATGTTCGGGGATGCTCTGAGAGACCTGCTGGACCCCAGGCTGAGAGGAGGCCTCGGGCGCTACTCCGGTAAGAGACTTTCCAAGCAGCTAACACGGCACAAGCCAGCGGATAAGTGACAACCGAATCATACCACTTGAAAGTAGCAATCCGGAATACGGGAGGTGCAAGATGTGAGACCTGTAAATAGCTGCGAGAAGCCAAAAATGCTACCTGAATAAGTTCAGTAAAGGGAGCGGAGAGATGAAACGGACAATATGGATGGTAATAACCTGTCTAACGATGGTTGCTCTGGTATTGGCTGCCTGTAGCCCGGCAGCTACAACTACAACACCCGCGACCACATCCACGACCACATCCACGACAACGACGACCACCACAACAACGCCACCAGTGTCAGACAAACCACAGTATGGGGGAACTGCCATCCTCCCGATAGCCTACGACATACTGTATTTTGACGACACCGTCGGAGCTAACGTTTATTGTTATAGCACTCGCCTCACCAACGACGAATTATTGCAGGGTGACTGGGCGAAGGGACCTGCTGGCACTGGCGAATCCGGATGGATGCTGGCCGGCACTAACCGCATCGACCAGAAGGCAGGTGCTCTGGCTGAAAGCTGGGAGATACCACAAGCAGGGACGATAATCTTCCACATCCGCAAGGGAGTCCACTGGCAAGATACTCCGCCCAGTGACGCGAGGCGGCTGGTGGGCGGCCGGGAAGTGACTACGGCAGATGTTGTGTTTTGCCTGAATCGGGCATTCACAACCAAAGGGTCTTATTTCAATGCGGCCTACCCCGGCATGTCTAAAGGAGCAGTGGTCACAGCCGGCGCGGACAACACGGTTACTGTCACAGTCCCCGGGTCGGAGTGGGTCAACTTGATAACCCTGGTGCCCGACTTTTTTAACATTTACCCACCTGAAGTAATTAACAAGTACGGAAATATACAAGATTGGCGGAACAGTGTCGGCACCGGGCCATTCGTCCTGACCGACTTCATTTCCAACAGTTCCGCGACCTTCGTAAGGAACCCGAATTACTGGGAGAAGAATCCCGTCGGCTCGGGAAAGGGGGACCAGCTGCCCTACGTGGACGGTGTTAGGTTGCTGGTTGTCATAGACATTGCCACCATGGTGTCAGCATTTCGCGTCGGCAAGATTGACACGCTGGCAGGTTACCCCCTCAGTAATGTGGGACAGGTCCTCAATGACCGCACGCTTCCGATACTCTCGACGAAATACATGTATGATTCGCCCTGGGTCATGGGCATGAGGACTGACATGGCGGAGTCGCCGTTCAGCAAGAAAGAAGTCCGTCAGGCCGTAATGCTGGCCCTGAACCTGTCGGCAGTGAAGGACCAGTACTACATGGGTGACTCAGAGCTAGTGACCTGGCCGATAACACCACCCACCGCTGAATACAAGGACCTTTATTTCCCGCTTGCCCAGCTCCCCGCGAATGTCCAGGCGCTTTATAAAGGACCCGATGTGGCCAAGGCTAAGGACCTTCTCATCAAAGCCGGCTACCCCCTTGGCTTCGATGCTAACGTAATCTGTTATAATACTGCCACTCAGATAGACATAATGTCGATGTTTCAGGCTGACCTGGCGAAGGTCGGCATCAAACTGACAATCGATGCCAAAGACGTCGCCACCTGGACCGCCAGGTTCTCGGCAAGGAACTATGGTGCAAATGACTTTATGTACATGCAGCCTTCAGGCATCGGTACCTACCAGAAGATGATTAATATGAGAGCGAGTAGCATCTACAACGTAAGCTACATAAATGATCCCGAAGTTGAAAAGGCGTACACGGAGATGCAGAAGTACGTTGGTATCGACGAAGTGAAGTGCATGAAAATCAGCCATGACCTGATGCCTTATCTTCTTGAGCAGGCCTACGTAATAACTGTGCCATCGGCGTATTCCTATTCCATGTGGTGGCCCTGGGTCAAGAACTACCACGGTGAATATTCCGTCGGCTATTACGATTTCTTCCTCTCGAGCAAATATACTTGGCGTGACCAGGCGCTCAAGAAAAAGTTGACCGGGCAGTAAAGGCCAGCACGGAAACAAGCGAACCTGAATTCTCCTAGTTGTCTCAAGAGGGGGCCGGTTCCATACCCGGCTCCCTCTCTTTTTGGCACGCCCATTTCGGGTATAATGGGGTCAATATGGGCACCTGGCTGGCGCAGTTAAGGAAAGACCTGATTCGGATAAAACATACTATATTGATTTGGTCCAACAGCTCCGCCACTCTGGTAAAGAACCCGAACTACTGGGACAAGAACCCGTGTGGTCCAGGGAAGGGAGACCAGCTTCCTTATCTGAATGGGGTCCAGTTGCTCATCATTCCGGACATGCAGCCCGGTACTCGGCTCTGCGAACCGGCAAGCTTGACTGGAATGGCGGTGTTCTCTGGGATGATGCCGCCGCCATCATCAAGACAAACCCGGAACTGAAATACGTCCGGTATCTCCCCGACACCACGTTCGTAATGTATATGCGGACCGATAAGGCGGACCTTCCTTTCAGTAAACTCAAGGTCAGGCAGGCGCTGGCCATGGCGGTTGACCAGAATACACTGAAGAATGTCTTCTACGGCGGTAATGCAGAAATCTTAGCCTGGCCGATAATTGACTGCAAGGAATACCACAATGCCTACGTCCCGCTGGACCAACTACCGGCGGACGTGCAGGAACTGTACTCTTACAACCCAACGAAAGCGAAGCAACTCCTGACGGAGGCCGGATATCCCACTGGCTTTACGACCAAGATACTCTGTTACAACTCCTCGGTCTACATTGACCTCCTGTCACAAATTCAGGCAATGTGGGCCAAGATTGGCGTTAATCTGCAGCTCGATGCCGTGGATTATGCCGTCTGGCGTGCAAAGTCGGGCACCCGTGCTTACGATGAAATGGAGTACTGGAGCACTTCCGGTATCGGCACCTACTACAAGATGATTAACTTTAGCGGGGCGGGCAATTTCAATGGGAGCTATGTAAATGACCCGACGGTCGAGGCGGCGCGCCTTAAGATGCTGGATTATGTCGGTGTCGAAGGGGGCGAGGCAAAAATGGACGCCCTGCACCGTGAGTTAATGCCGTATTTGTTAAAGCAATGCTACGTCATCACCCGTCCCTCCCCATACACGTACGCCTTCTGGCAACCCTGGGTTAAGGGCTACCAGGGCGAGCATTACACTGGCTACTACAACGTCCTTGCTACATACAAGTACACCTGGCTTGACGTTAACCTGCGGAAGCAGATGATAGGCAAGTAACTTTTTGGGACTGCTGAAGTGGTTCCTGATGAGGGGGCCAGGCTAAAGACCCTAGCCTCCTTCTCTTTCGCTTCATTAATTTAGTCACGAATTGGCTATTTGTGCAGAAGTCTTCGGCGAACGGCATCGTCATCGACTCGCGAATCATGTCTCCAGTCCAGTCCCCACCAATGACAACTACTTCGGCATTACTTTGGGAGGCAAAGTCGCCTTTTCGAGACAACTAATAGAGCTGCCAAAACCCATAACAAAGGTATGCTCAGATAGATATAGCCTGTGGCGGTCACAACTGTCGCTGTAGTGGTAACGTCAAAAAAGGCAAAGACAGCTCCTGCGATGATGCCTCCAATCAATCCTACTCCTACTCCATACCACGAGTCATGTCTCGATGCCGATAGGATATCTATTGAGTGTCGCATAAAAATCACTAAAGCCGCGATGAGAGCCAGTGCACCCAGAATTCCGATATCAGTATAAAGTTGAAGATAGTTGTTATGCACGTGAATCACCACTCTGCCATAGTGGCTCTTGTAGACATCGAACCAGTTGCCAAGTCCGAGTCCAGCAATCGCATGGTAACCTTTCAGCAAATTAATGGTTTTCCCCCAGATGTCCACTCTGTCTAGCAAGGTATCGATGGAAAATGATTGTGCCAGCCATTGAACTTTGCCATAAAGACCTACGGCCAAAGGAATAAGAATCCCTGCCATCGGGACAATGATAATGGCTGTCCATAATCGCCAACATAGAATTATGAAAGCCAACCCGCAAGCAACTGCTATCCAACCGGTGCCACTATCGCTTAGAAAGAGTATTCCTGAGAAAGTCACACCCAGTACCAGTGCCACGATACGGAGGGGTATGCGCTTGTTGAAGATCGCGAGAGAAAACAAAGGTGGTATTACCACTGCTAAAAATGCGCCCAGGCTATGCGGACTGAGTGCAACGAAACCAGTCTTGGGAAATCGACCAAACAATGCGAACGCCCATTTGTTAAAGAAGAACTGTCTCCCATCACCCTGAGAAAAGAACCAGACCGACATGGCTAAGGCGATGATACAGATTGCACCCCCCATGCAAATCCAGTAGTTGGTTTGGGCTTCGCTGTTATCAGTTATTCCGTAATAAACGAACATAGAGGCCAGTGTAGATGCTAATGCCCCGAGAGCGACTTCCTTGTTAGGAGACACCACCAGGCCTATCAACATTCCCAGTGCGAACAGGAAGATAGGAACATCAAATGGAGTTCGTTGGACAAAGCGGTGAGTCAGACAGAAACGTAGTCCCGGCGGGAAAAGCGCAACGACCAGGCTAAGCCACAAGGGCGGACTTCCGGCTAATACAGAGAAGTAAATCGGTACCGCGAACAGCGGCTGAAATGCCAGGATGGCATACCCAAACCTCCATCCCAGGGTTCTCCGCTTTATCGGTTGAACCACTTAGTATTTACTCCTCCGGTTGTGTTTCGTTTAAGATGACTGCCGCGCGAGTTGCCAGTCTGGACGCAAGTTTGTCGCTTCATCGGTCGTGGTGTGGCAAGTGCCTCCGCAGTGCCGTGTCCCACTGAAAAGAGGACAGGCCAAATGGCAGTGCCGCTGGGGGGCGATGTCATTGCCTGAATCCGTTCCGCCATCTGTATTTACCCGTGCGTGGATTTGCAAAAGGGACCGTCTATTGGCTGAACATGCCAGCCTGACCAGTCGTCATGAGCGCCGCTCGAAAGAATTCGCTCACTTTTGCCACGTACTCGACCGGGTAGGCTTGGTAAGCCTTACTGTGCACGGTCCCGTCAACTTCCCAGAGCATGTTCGTAGGGTTGCCAGATGTGTCTGTTAGCTTCACATCATCGACGGTCGAAATCAGGTCATCATCTTCCTCGTGTATAAATAATACGGGACACTGGACATTTCTTACCACGTCGACCGGATTGACCGCTTCGTAGCCGTAGAAAACCTTTGCCGCGAGCTCCAACCCCGGCAAGAAGACATCCACGGGAAGTCGCGGAATTCCCCGTATAGATGCCTGATTGTAGACCATATCCTTCACACTTGTAAAACAACCGTCAAGCACCAAACCACCGATACGCTCTCGGCTGGCGAAGAGACATGCACTCGCCGCGCCCGAACAATACCCTATGATGCCAATTTTGCCCGTCGGGTATCCCCTGCTCTTGAGGTAATCGATAGCCCCTCCAATATCCTCATCGATATTGGATAGCGAACGTCCCTTGCCTCCGGACTCGCCGCGTCCGCGCAGGTCAAACAGGAGGAGGTCATAACCTTCGTGGACAAGGTCGCGCGCCAATTCCAGCGTGTCGACAGTGGGGTCCACCCGATTTTGAAAACCCCCATGCACAATAACCAAGACCGAATCTCCAAGAGCGGGTATAAACCACCCTTTAAGGGGGACCCCATCAACGCGGCTGGCAAACGCTACGTCCTGAAAGGTGAGACCCACGGAAGCCGGAGACCCAACAAGCGGAAGGCGGGGAATCTGCATTAAGGCGGCCGCTCCAAGAGTTGATGTACCGACGTATACAGCCAGGACAACGGCAAGCCCCGTAACAGCAACCTTTGTGCTTCTACGCAGTACTCGAACTAAATGCATAAGGAACTCAAATTGCGGCTATATGCGCCGGTGGGCTCTACGGCAGGCTCCACTTATGAGCGCATTATCTCAAGTTCTCAGTCATCAATTGCGGCTAATTGAGGTTGTTCTCACTATGCTATCTTTAGTTCCAACTAACTGTCAAGAAATCCCGCGCTCCCCTCATGCGTGTCAGTGGGCAAGAACTTTGCGTACCTCGCAAGATGCGCCCACATCAGCGTATAATGCTAGCAAAGAACGGTGGGGAGGTGTTTTTGGACGCGGCATCCCTGGTGTTCGGCATTCTCAGCATCTTCATGTGGCCGATACAGTATGGCGGATTCTTAGTGAGCGCTACCGGTCTTGCGCTTGGTGTCGTGATGCTCCGGCGTCGCAAAAGTGGCATGGCTATGGCGGGCATCGTTCTGTCCAGTATAGGGTTGGCACTGACGATAATCAACCTGAAAATCGGGCTGCTGGGCCTGATTCTCAAGACATACTTTCAGTATTAGCGTCTTTGGAATCTTGAGCCATTTCGTTACGCCATGTTTTTGTGCTGATTCCAGCTTCGGATGCCACCTGAAATCTTAAAAATTGACTGCATGACCTTTAATCAGCTGGTCGCAGGTTCGATTCCTGCACGTCCTAGAATCTTCCCCCCTGACGTTTTGGTGACGGATGCTCCTTGCTTATGATTTGTGATGCTTTCCCAGGTATTTTGTCCATGGAGTCTACTGGTGCCCTTGATTCACCCTCAAATCAATAATTTTCAGTCACACCGCCGTATATCCACCATCCACCATAACGGCCGCTCCGGTCATGAATGACGATTCGTCCGAAGCCAGAAACGCAACGACATTAGCAATTTCCATCGGGTCAGCGGGCCGGTTTACGGGTATGTCCATTTGATAAGCACGCCTTTCGTCTTTGACGACGGTGGTCCAGGTCGGCGCTTCTTCCCTGGTGTGTTTTCCGAGATTCGTGGCGACAGCCCCGGGACATACACAATTGGCGCGTATTCCCTGGTGCGCATATTCTGTGGCGATAGCCCGTGTCAACTGCAGGATACCGCCCTTGCTGGCTTTGT
>Ga0315284_10005271_pt1 | contig 18356 bp, 7 predicted proteins | sample YL17G09_16_MG_FD_203696 | JGI IMG/M metagenome (GOLD analysis project Ga0315284, IMG submission 203696) | Sediment microbial communities from Yellowstone Lake, YNP, Wyoming, USA - YL17G09_16 | ecosystem: Environmental > Aquatic > Freshwater > Lake > Sediment | place: USA: Wyoming | collected...
TCAAAGACTCGCCCGACCTGCGGACATTCCTGCGGTCTCAGATCGTCCAGGGGCCGCCGGATATCGCCGGGGGCGTCATGCTCCTATACACTCTGGGCAACCCGGAGGACATCCCGTTTTTGGCCGACCACCTTCCCGATACCGCCAGACTTCGCGGCCTATGGTTCTGGTTCCTGGCGTCGGCTGTGTACCGCGAAGGCGCGATCGACATCCCTGAGGCCCTCGGCCTGGGAGATCTGCCCTACGTGGACTGGTGGAACGCGCGGGTCTCCGGGCCGGTTCTCCGAGAGCGGCTGCACCGCTGGTGGGACGGGCAGAAAGGCAAGTTCCAGTACGACCGCAATGAGCGGGCGGGCCAGACGCTCGTGGTCGCCCAGAGTTTCGGGTTCGGCGGGTGCATCGGGCCAATCGCTGAGGCACCGGAACTGAACGGGATTTTCTGGCTCGATTCGGGGGGCGGAATCGATTACTCCGCCCAGATCGAGTTTCTTGATCTTGCCACCGGCCAGAAGACCACCTTGGTGAATGCGGACCCCCAGGAACTCCAATGCGAGGCGCTTTCGTGGTCATCTCAGCGGATCTCAGGTTACATCACAGGTCTGCGGTGGAACGCCAAGGATCGGAGCCTTGAGTTCAGCGCCGGCGAGAACCAGCAGTTCACCATTCAGTACACCAACGCGAAACCCGTTCACATCGCCGCAAGCGCGCCACGAATGTGGATCGACAAGCGGAGCAAATTGCCCGCTATCCAGGCGCGCGGCCGGTACACGTACGAAGTCAGGGCAGGGAACCTCTACAGGGTTGATGAGCAATCGGGCACCGACGAGTGCCTTATCCGGTACGGGTACGTCCTGGGCTTTGCCATCAGCCAGGACGGTCGGCAGGCGGTCATCCTGGACCGCGACATGCCGGGCCCGGCCCTGTGGCTGGTGCCCCTTAAGTGAGCGGGATGAGTCGACAACCGGCGCGGCGCAAGGCGCGGCGTATCGGCAGACCGCACAGCGCTGTCGCCCCGGCGGACGCATTGACTCGGGTAGGAGATAGGTCCATGAGCAAACGGCCCCTGCCTGTTGCGACGGTTTCGATGGTACTGCTCGTGTCCCTCGCTGCGGCGAGGGCCGGCTGCGAGTCGCCGGCCGCCGACCCGTGGGAGTCCGGTTACGCCCTCGAAGGATGGGACCGCATCGCGGCGCTCCAGCGGTATCCGATTTTTGACGAGAAGCCACCCGACTGGCGGGCGGTCTCCCGCGACAAGAACCCGCTGGTCCGGCTGGCGGCGGCCCTGGCGATCGGCCGCACGCCGGATGCCGCGCTCATCCCGCACCTGCGGCCGCTCCTGATGGACGAGTATCCGCTGGTGCGGTGCTGGGCGCTGCGGGCGCTTCTGGAGATCCATTCACCTCTGGTCCGCGAGCCGCTGCTGGAGGCGGTCGGCGGCTGGGAAAGCCTGAGGCCGGACGATGAGCGCGTCTTCAGGTTCGACCACGTGGGATTGCCCGGCATCCTGGTGAACCAATCGGCGGCGGACCGCCGCAAGTGGGTGAAGGAGTCGGCTCCGGGGTGGAACATGATCATCCCGGCCGAGCCGATGCACGAGTGGGGGGTGTGGTTCAAGAATACCGTTTGCCCGAAGGAGTCGGAGATCGACGCGGGCGACCCGATCGACCTGCGGTTTCGCGTCATAGCAACGGGGCCTGGAAAATGGTTATCGTTGTCCCTCGACGGCATGTCCGCCTCGTGGCGGCCGATTGATGCGGACGGCCGGACGGCCGCACGGGACCTGTACGACCTGCGGCTCCATTTCCCCTACTCCATGGGCGAGCCGAAGCGCGACAAAATCGATCTGAAACTGGGGCCGAACGGGCCGTTCGACCTCACCGTTCCGACGAGCCTCCTACCGCCGCCGCCGGGCATTTATCTCTTTGACACGCTGTACGGTGCGACGATGCTCATCCGCGTCCGCCGGTCGGCGGAGTTCGAAAAGACAATCCCCGAACTTCTGAAGGCTCCGCTGGATGCCGCCAGCGCGAAGACCCTCGGTCAACAGCGGGTCCGTGCCGCCGTCGGGCCGCTCATGAAGGCGTTCGTCGCCAGCGGCGGGTCCGGCCCCATGGGGTTCGCCGCCGCCGGCGCCCTTGGCCGGATCGGCGACCCGACCGCCGCGCCCCTTCTGCTGGATCACCCGCAACTGAGGAACAACGACGTTTTTGGCGATACCTCCGGCGCCCTCAAGCAGTTTGGCGAGGCCGCGTGGCCGGAGTACGAGAAACGAATCCTCTCGTGGCGCAGCCGGCTGTCGAGCGATCAAGCCCACGGGCTCGCCATCTCCCTGCGACTCCTTGGGCCGAACGGGTCGGCGGCGGTGGAGGAGGCGCGTCAGGAGATGATTACGGAACTGGCGGCCGACGTTGAAAGCGGCAAGCACCCCAATGCCATCCGTCGGCTCGTCGACAAGATGATGGGAAACCTTGGAAGCGGCCCCGCTTCAGAGTGGGAAGATCCCCGATGGCACGTTCTTGTGGCTGCCGTCGGCGCGATTGCGCCCAAGCAGCCCGACCTGGTGGTCGAGGCGGTCACCCGCCTGGCGGCCCGCCCTGAACTGGCCGAGCGCCTCCTCCGCGAACTGGGTGACAGGCGCTGTCCGCCCGACGTCAAGGAGCAGATCGTCCGCGGTCTCCGTGCGATTATGAAATCGAAGCCGGGCGACGACCCCCTGCGAACCGCGCTCACACCCGTCCTGAGCCGGCTGGCCCCCCACGTGTTCGCCGACGAGCCAGGGCCGATCTTCAATGAGGAAGAGGCGCTGGCGGCGATCCAGGCGGCGATGGCACCCGCCTTGGCCGACAAGACGCCCTCGAAGGCTTTGCGCCGCTTGCGCGAGGAAACGGCCGACCGCATCGACGCCTGGCTGAAGACGCCCGCCGCCCCTCCGAAGGACATGATGCGGTTCCGCCTGGCCTTGGCCCCGCTGTACCTCGCCACAGAGCGGTACGAGGACTGCCTGGCGATTCTCGACGTGCCGCAGGAGAAACTCAAGGAGGAATGGCAGAAGGTGCTTGCTGCCACGTACCGCGGCATGGCGCTGAAGGGCCTGGGCCGATTCGATGAGGCCCAGGCCAGTCTGCAATGGGCGGTAGATCACCTGAACCCTTCCACGGGCTACGGCAGTATCACCGACTCAGACATTCGCCGCCGATATTGGGAGGTCTGGTGGATGCCGCGACGCGACGACCTCCGCATCCGCACCGTGTACCTGCAGGGGATGTTTGGCGACTCGCGGCGAAGCGGCAGCCGCATTTTCGCCGCCTTTGACGCCGGCTTCCGGTTGAAGGCGGCCGATCCGCTGTCGGATGAAGAAAGCATCTGGGCGACGATGTCGCAGTCGCCCCGCGACCTCGCCCCGCTCGATGAGCGCCGCGTCTTCGTGGCCCTCAATGACCGGACGGCGGCCCTCTACGAGGAAGGCAAGGAACAACCCACCTGGAAACGCCCCTTCTCTCTCGCCCCCGAGTCGTATCTTTCGGCCGGGCCTGCCGTCATCACGGCCGCCGAGGAGGATGGCACCCTGCACGCCATGGACTCCGCCACAGGCAAGACTCTGTGGACCCGCAAGGTCCTGACCTCGCCGTGGACGGTGCAATCGTCCTGCAATACCACCCTCCTTCGTCAGGCGGACGGCGTGGTGCTCGTGCCGGAAAAACGCTTGAAGCCGACCCAACTGGAGTGTGTCGACGCCGCGACTGGCAAAAGCCTCTGGACGGTGCAGGAGATTGACCGGCTGAGCGAAGTCGCCGTCGGCCAGGGCCTCGTCGTCCTTGGGGGCCCTCCCGGGCACGTGAGGGCCCTCGAGCGCGGGACGGGGAGGCCGGTGTTCGAGGTCGACCTCTGCCCCGAACTCAAGGAGAAACATGACCAGGTGGCGCTGGCCCTGGACCCCGCCGGCCGGCACGTTTACGCCGCCGTGAGGGACCACGTGTGGGCGCTCGACGCCGCCACTGGCCGCACCCTGTGGCAGTGGACGTGGCAGGCGCGGAAGGCGATGAACCCGCCCGTGCGGCCCTACCAGCCGACGCCTAGTCTCTACCCTGTCGAGGACGGTCTCTTCGCCATCTTCAACTGGTCGGAGGAAACCCGGGAAAGTCCTTCGCCGCGCCACGCCGACGTCGTACGCTTCACCGCGGACGGGAAAGTAGTCCTGCACGAGACCAGCCCAGGCCAAGGCGCCAGTCCGAGCCAGAGCGGCGTCCTCGGTGCGTTCGTCGCAGGTAACTGTCTGGCGCTCCGCAAAGAGAACGGCTCGTGGGAGGTTTGGGAGTTCCTCCCGGCGGCGCCGTAGAGCTTCTGCTCGCTGAGCAACCCATATATTTAGGCGTGTTAATTTCCCCGTTCAGAAGTGGGTGGGCAGGCTCTGAATAATCTGGTCCGCCGGGCCGAGGCGCAGACTCCGGGAGACCGGGCTTCACGGTTACGGGCGGCTTAGACCGTGGCCTATGCGGCGGTGCTCCTCGAGCGGCGACTTCCCCTGCAATGCCGAGGTCTCCGCCGCGGGGGCGTTGGGGAGGTAAAGCCGGTCGAATTCCATCAGGACCAGCCCCACCCGCGCGCCCTCGGTGGCGGCCGGCTGGATCGTCATCGGGCACATTGCCTCGTAGTCCGACGGACGCAGGCGCAAGAGGAACCGCTGCCCGTCCGTCTGGAAGAACTGTTTCCGCCAGCACCCGATGAGGCCGCCCGCCTCTTCGCGCGTGAGTCCCGCCTCGGTCAACATTCCCAGGAGCGCGGCCTCGGCCTCGGCGCCGGCCGCGGGCCTGGATTCGCTGAGGCGGACCCGGCCTCCGTCGACGGGCACCGCCACCGGCCATGCGGTCGTCTTGCCTCCGACCACGCGGATGAAGAGTCCGGCCCACCACGCCGTCGGCCCCGGCACGTTCGGCGGCGTGCCGCCGGGCGTTACGGTACACTCGGGATCGCGATCGGACCGGACGAGGCGCCCCGTCACCAATGTCGGAAACATCTCCTGGGGCGTGAACGTCAGCGTGTCGCCGTCCAGCGTCGCCTTGACCGGCGCATTGGCCAGCGTCGGCCCGTCGTAGTAGAGGAACCGCTCGGCCTCGCCGCGGCTTGAGACGAAGGACGCTGAAACGGCGCGGAGGCCCGCCCACCATCGGTACTTCGGGTCCTCGGGAACCTCCGGCAACTTCATCCAGGCGGCAGCCTTCGGACAGATAATCAGGCTCTGCCACCTGAGCCCCATCGCCGCAATCTCATTGCTGCAGGCACCCATGCCGCCGCCCGTCGCTCCGTACCGGCGATGGTTCGGCCACAGCCACGGATACCCTTCCCGCAGGTCTTGGAGCGGGGCGACCTGGTCGTTATCGAGCGGCTTGAGGAGCGAGTCGGCCTTGGCGTCCATGTGCCAGGGGGGGCCGTAGCGCGTGCGCGCCTCCAGGCTGAACTCGTCCGGCAGCGGGTAGGCGAACCACGGCCGGCCCAGTTCAATGTGGACCTCCAGGTCGACCGCCAGCGGCCGGTCCGCCGTCACGTGCACGATCGGCTTCGTGATGAACATGATCGGGTTGACGCGGTTCGCGAACTCCCCGACGGGGTTGCCCGTCCGGTGCACGAAGGCGGGGATTTCGTCCAGCACGGACTGGGCCAGTTGGAGCCGGCCTTCGCTGGCGATCCAGATGCCCCACTCCGCCACGCGGAGGCGGTACTTCTCCGGCGGCCATGCCACGAGGGCCCGCGCGGCCGCCTCGCGTTCCGCGGTCGTCTCGCCATCCACCATCACCTTCTCCAACTCGCCCCGGACCTCCGGGTCCAGATTGATCGGCTCGTCCTTGATACGGTGGTCCATTTCCAGCACCTTGGGCGAGGTCGTGCCGTACATGCTGAGCCGGATGATACTCTCGATGCTGATCGGCGGATCGGAGACGGCGATGGAAGGTTCTCCCCTTTCGCGTCCGCTCCCCATGAGCCAGGGTGAAGTGAGCGGAATCCGGTAAGCGGGCCGGTGGAGGATGCCCAGGGCATCGGCCGCGGCGGCGCGGACGGAGGCGTCCGTGTCCTTCAGGTGCCGGCGCAGCACCGGCAGCGCGGCCAAGTCGCGGGTGAGGCCCATGAGGAGAATCTCGACGGCCCGGACCGTCGGGTCCTTCTCCTTGGCCACGGCCGGGCCAACGATCGCCGTGAGCGATTCCGGATAAAGACCGGCCAGCCGGCGCAGGCCCGCGGTTCGCTCCCGCGCGGTCGGCAACTGCGTGATAGCAACCGTCAGGAGGGCGATCTCGCGTTCCTTCGGCGTATCCGGCGCCACGTGCCAGTGGGCCGACCAGCCGGTGTCGAACAGATTCTTTCTTGACGGATCGAGATAGCGGGTGACCCATTCCGCCGCTATCTTGAGATCGTCTTCGGCTGAAGCACTCTCGTCCGCGTTGGGAGTTGGTGCAGAAGGCGCGGCGGAAGGGGCAGCCGGCGCGGCGTCCTCCTTCGCCGGATCGCATAGCCCGGCCGCTTGGCAAGCCGCCACAGCGGACGCCGCCAGGGCTAGGACGCCACCGAGGATCGCAAGGCGCCCCCGCGGGGAAATCCATGGATGCCGCCGTAGTCTCATGTCACTTCCCTCCGTCTTGCCCATCCGGGCTGGCCGCTCCGTATTTTTTGAGGATCTCCTCGAAGGCTTCCCGGACGCGCGGATTCTCCGGACTCTCGCGGAGTTTCTCCCTGATGACGGGGACAATCAGCGGCCCGGCCTCCAGCAGTTCCTTGCGGACCGCCCAGGACCGCTACGTGTCCTCCCCCGCCAGCACCGCCATCCGCTTTTCAACGATGGAGCGCGCGTCCGGCGCATAGGTGACCTTCAGCCGCACGGGCGCGGGGTCGCGGAACATCGGATACTCCTGGGCCGTGAACTCGATCTCATAGGTTCCCGGCTTAAATGGCACCATGGATATTCGTCCAGAACTTGCGTCTTCCCACCCCCCGTCGCCCGTCCGATAGACGACCCGCGCCAGTTCATTCGGATCCGACGGCTTGGCCCACACCGGCGGCGTCCAGATGATATCCTCGACGGTCATCGGGCCGGGCATCATGGCGACGATCCTCGGCAGCGCCACGGTGGCCGTGACGCGCCGCGTGACGATCTTGGGCGTCGTTCCTCCGGTCGGATCCATGCCGAGGATTTGGAACTCGTGCGGGCCGGAGGATGGAAAACAGACCGTCGCCTCGCCCCCGCCGTCGCCGCTGATCCACAAGCCGCCGTCGACCCGCCAGAAGAGGCGCAGCCCGCCGGCGCCGAGCCTGGGGGGCTCCGGTTCCGCCTTCACCTTGAGTTCACGACCGCACCGCGCCGGCGTCTCGGCCACCTTGAGCCGGAGCCGATCGAGCCGCTTGACCCACACGTGCCGCGCCGCGGACGACTCGTAGGTGGCGAACCAGACGTTGTGGGCCGGGTCGTCCATCGTCTGGCAGACATCCTGCCCGCGAAACGGTGTGCGGCCCATGTCGAAGTGGAACTCCTTGCCGTCCAGTGCGCGGAACGGCCACGTGTTTCCGCTCGTCCAGAACCCGCCCGCCTGGGCCGGGATGAGGCGCACCGCAAGGGCCTTCGGCTCATCCCCCCGGCTGTAGTGAACTCCACCCTGCTCGCGGATCCTCGTGAGGGCATACCACTGGTAGCGGCCTGCGCACTCGACCGCCTCATAGAGGCCGGGATACCGGTCCAGCAACTCCTCTTCGAAAGGCTGAAGCCCCCACGGGCCGATGAGCCCGCGATCCCCTTTCCGCATCACGTAGGCAATGGGTGTCATCCGCCCATCGTGATCGGTATAAAAACGCAGTTCGTAGTCTTTGTCCGTAGCCAGCATGCCGTACTTCGGGCTCTCAAAAACGCTTCGGATCTTCACCTCCTGGGGCACGCCGATCCACTTCCGGCCGTCATAGTGGAAGAGGGTCGTGTCGCCCGCGTAGCCGAACCAAATCCGGCCGCCGTCGAGGACCATGCACCCCGCGAAGTCGGGGCTGGGCTCGAATCGCCGGACGCCGGCCCCCACGGCCGCCACCAGGAGCGCCGGGAGGTCCGCGTACCGCGCGACCCCGCCCACAGAGACGTCGTAGGCGCCCGGCGCATCTCCCTCCGCCTGGACCACGAGGTGCCCGCGATCATCGCCCATACATCGTCCGGCCTTCGCCGTGTCGAACGGGACCTTCACGTGCCGCCAAGCCGCGCCGTCCCACCGCGAGACCTCGCCGGGCCGGTCCGCCAGGAACATCCACAGGCCGTCCTTGCCGTCGCGGATCATCCCGTGGCGATCCGCGTGGTATTCCGTCCAGAGCGCCAGGTCGGCCGCAGGCGGAGGAGAGGGCACGTCCGGCCGAAAGACGTACGCCGTCCCTCCTCCCTCAACGATGCCGCGCGGGGCCGCGATGATCCGGCCGTCCGGCATCTCGGAAAGGAAGTCAGCGGCGGCCAGGTCCAGGCCGTCGCGCCAATCGAAGACCCGCGCGCGGCCGTCCTTCCACCGGATCACGTCGCCGTGAGGGCCGCCGATCCAAACGGAGCCGTCCGAAGCCGAAAGGACCGCGTATGGGTACGGGATGTAGTCTCCATCGAGCACGGCCGTCTCGGGCATCGGCCGCACCTCACCGTCTGGAGTCACTCGGTAGAAGATTTGCCGATCGAACCGATGCGTGTCCGACGCCTTCTCTTCCGCCAGGACCCAGGCCGCCCCGTCAGCCGCGCCGAAGCAAGCGTAGACCTTGCGGTCCGCAAAGACCGGGTCGAGCCGGTCGGCCAGGACGCGCCGGCCGGTCTCCAGGTCGGCCGCCTGAACCCCCTTGGCCACGGAGTCTATGAAAAGCACTTTGTCGCGGCCCAGGAGCGCCCCGCCAAGGTGCCGCTGCCCGGCAGCGGTGGTCAGAGCAGCCATCGTGCCGCGCTCGGAGAGCCGGCCGCCTCGGTCGGCCCGGTAGAGTTTCCGGTTCCAGTAGAACCAGACCGTGTCGCCGGCGTCGAGGATCGACGGCCGAAGGCCTAGCCGGGCGTCGATCCGCAACCACTTCCCATCCACGTATTCCGCCAGAAAGGCCTCGCCCCAGTTGAAGATCCGCCCCGTCTTCGAAATGTAGAGGCACGGCTTCTCGTGGGCGACGTCATAGTAGAAGTCGGTCAGGTAGGTCGCACGGCCATCATCGAGGCGGTAAAGCACGCCCTGGTGATCCTTCGAGCCGCGCTGTGTGAGATAGGCGCCGCGGTCCGGGCCGCCGTAAAGCGTCGTCAAGTATTGCCCCGAAACAAGCGGCGGACCGGGCGGCGTCCGCTCGCAGTCTCCCTCGATCCAGGCGAAATCATGATCGTGCTGGACCCAGATGCCGCCGCCGCGGTCAACGACGAGGCCATAGATGTCCTTGACGGCGGGCATCGCATCCCATCGGCCGAGCGCCGGTTGGCCCGGCGTCGCCACCACACCGCTCGCACATCCCATACCCAGTGCCGCCGACAGCCACACCCCCGTCACGAGGGCCGCCACCACTCCACGGCGAATCATGATGGCCTCCTTGCGATTCGCGCCGCTGCTTGCCGCTTCGCTCACCTAAAGAAGGGTCAAAGTCGGACTCCAGGCGCGGCAACGGATTCGCGGCAGCCACATTGTACGCCCGCCGCCGCTCCCGAGGCATCAAGATTCCTTCCACTGCTGAAGGCCCGAAAACTCGGTCGGCCTCATTCTACACGCACCTACAGAACTTGTCTGCAACGGTCTCTTTCGGCTTGACCCTCGATGGCACCTCGCCTGCCAAACGCCCGCGACAAACCCCCTTGCCGACCGACGAAGGGAAAACGGTTCAGAACCGTTTGCCCTGAACCCCACCGGAGAGATCGGGGTCGGCAACGGATCCCAGGACTGGGAAACCGGCCCATAAGGGCCGTCCGAGCAGTCCCGGCGGTCCAAAGGTTTTCCATCACCGTCCCCGGCCGCGAGCAAGGGTAAAAAGAGCGGCCGCAGGTTCTGGCGCGCCGCCCCGACCCCTGTCATGCGAGGCCCCGTCCGTCCAGGCAGACCTTCGACTTACGGGGCCGAAGCCTCTCCAGAAAAACGGTTGCGGATAGGTGCGAAGTTCATATTATCATGGAAGTGGTTCTTCCCCGGAGGTCGGACATGCGATCTCACGCGTCCCGGGTGGTTCTTGCGGCAACATACCTGGTTTTTCTGGGAGCCGCTGCGTCTTGCGTCGCAACGTTTCAAAGGGAAGAGACTGGCTCCTCGCCCGCTTTCACCGGCGACGCCCTCCCGCGGCCGCCCGCCCAGGGCAAACCATTGGTTCCCCACGCCACGGCCCTGGCGCCCGTCACCGTCAGTGCCGTTAAGACCCTTTTCGAGCAGGGGTTGGCCGATCCGCGCGGCTGCGAGTACCGCGAGATCGAGGTGGGCACGGGCAGTTGCTGGTCCGGCGACAACGACATCGTCAAGACCCACGGATGGGTCCTCCCCGACGGCGCCGCCAAAGGCCGCTTCGCCGTCTGCTGGAACGGCCTGGTGTATCCGGCCGTCTCGGTGGGGGCGGCAGCCAACCTCAAGGCCGATGTCCTGGCCACGATCAAGGCCGACGAAGAAACCCGCGCGGAGTACAAAATGTCGCGGCCGGAGAGTACGTTCTACCGCTTTCCCAACGCCACGCCGGAAGGGGAATCCGTTTCCCATAGGACCCTTCAGCCGCTTGCCACGTGCCTGCTGCTGTGCCTGGGCGAGGTCGAGTTGGCGGAGAAGGTCTGGCAAGCGTGGACGGCGGGAACGCGGGCCGATACAAACGACGATGCGGCGCACCTCAAGGACCCTTACCTCATGCTCGCCACCGACTGGACGTGGGCCCTGTTTGACCGGGCCGTCTGCGCCCACATGCGGGCCGACGACCAGCTGGCCCTCCTGTCGGCCCGGGCGCTGGAGACGATAAGCCGGTCCGTCTTAGAGACGGCCCAGGCGCGCGGGTTCGATGTGGAGGAACTTCCTTTTCTCGATCCGCTCGATGCGCTTCTGGCCGACCAGGAGCGCCGCGCCCGCGAGAAGAAACCGGAACCGCCCGGCGAAAAAGAAAGCAAGGCCGCCCGCATCCAAAAGGAGATCCGCCTCCTGGAAGATGTCGCCGCCCGCCAGATGATGCAACCGGGCGGCGTCGATCTCGGGTGGGATTGCCGCATCCAGGCGCTGGTCGAGGAAGGCGATGACGCGGTGGAACCCCTGCTGGAGTGCCTTGTAAATGACAATCGCCTGACCCGCTCGGTCCACTTCCATCGCGATTTCTTCCGCCACCGCTCGCTCATCGGCGTGCCCGAGGCCGCCTATGTGGCCCTGGCCGGCATCCTCAAGACCTCCTTCTTTGGCGTCACGTGCACGGGGGATGACCTCTCATCCCGCGGCCCGGAAGGCCGCGATGAGGTCGCGGCGAAGATCCGAGCCTACTGGAAGCAATTCAAGGACGTGCCGCTGGCGGAACGCTGGTTCCGCACCCTGGCCGATGACGCGCAACCGCCCGTGCAGTGGCTTCAGGCGGCCGAGAATATCGTTCGCCCCGAAAACGTGCAGGTTCTGCCTGGAAGCATGTTCCTCACCGGGGGCATCCTCACGCGGCCGTCCAAGCCGGGCGAGGCAACGAAGATGCAGGGTGAATCGCTGCGCGGCAAGAGAAGTCCGTCCGTCACGGACCTCCTGGACCGCCGCATCCGTGAAACCGTTCGCCGCGCGGTCCCCGATCCTGACTCCAAGGAACTCTTCACGGACCGCAACGTGATCGGCCTGATGCGGGCGGCCAAAGACATGGCTCTGGCGCTGGCGGCCTGGGACAAGGGCGCGGCTCGGCCGGCCCTGCGGTTTCTCTTCGATGAACTGCGCCGAGCCCAAGGCCGCGATACGGTCATCGTGACCCGCTCCGACTTCGCCTGTCTCGTGGCCGAGTTGACCGTCGTCCTGGCGGATGGCGGCGACCCCCAGGCCCTTGCCGATTATGCGGCATGGCTTGGCCCTCAATCACCCAAGGCGTTCGATACCATGGTGGCCCATGTCCTGAAACCGCTTTGGTGCTTCCCGGACCATCCGGCCATTGCCGAGGTGGCGGACAAGTTGTTCAACGGGGCGGGGTCGCCCTGGAACCCGCTGTTCCAGACGGAAAATCAGGCGACCGGCTGGTACACAGAAAGAATCCTGGAGACGCCGCTCCTGGCGGTGCCCGCCTTCCGCCGGCACCTCCAGCGGCACCTGGCCAACAAAGAGGTCATCGGCCACGTCAAGGTCCGCCCCAACGGAGATATTGACCTTGAGGTCGAGAACAGTTGGCGCCACAGCACCAAGACCTATCCGAATGATCCACTCGGCCCCCAACCCGGCGCCCAGGCCGACTTCCGCCTGTGCGACCTCTACGCCAATCTGCTTTCTCAATTCCTAGGGGCGCCCCGGTGCGAACTGTACTGGCCCCAGGCCGAGCGTGATGCCGCCGTTACAGCCAGCGCCGCGTTTTTCCGGCGGTACGCCGACCGATACGTTCCCTCGGCGGCCGCGCGGCGGTCTTGGTGGCACTCTCGCCCTCCCTTTACCCTGGAACCTCTCGACCACCCGGCCACCAAGGAAGACGTGGAGCATGGGCGGGCCATCTTCAGCCTTGAAGGCCAGGGCGAGGTCCGCCTGTGGAAAATGCCTTCCGTGCCCACGAAGGCGCGGTGGGTTGCCCTGAAGCAATTCCCGCACGTCGCGTTTGACATAGACAAGGAAACCGGCAAAACCAAACCGAAGATGGCCTACCTCCGGGACGGCCAGATCTGGCAGGCCGAGGAGGTTCTCCGCAACGGCAAGTGGAAACGGTATTACGGTTTTGTCGGATACTATATTGTCGCCAAGGTCCCCGCCGAGGAAATCCAGTTCATTGAAGACTCTCACCCCCGCTGTAATCGTTGATGAACAACACCGTTGAAGCCAGCGCGCGGTAACCAGAAGCAAGCCCCCGGTGCGCGAAACGAATTTCAGCTAAAGCGGCGGCTGCCGGACGGCCGATACCGATAACGCGAGAGAGTGTCCATGTCTCGGCCTCTACGCCGCCCGGCTTTGCTGTGACGACACCCGGTATGATGGGGCCGATTTTTGCGCGCGCCTGCCGGATGCCCACCGCCTGCCATCGGTCGGAGAGTCGTTTCATGCCACATCATAGAAAGGGCAATCTCATGCGGCACAAAGGAAGCATCGGGGCGCTGGTGATGGTCCTGGGCGTCGGCCTGGCGGCTGCGGCACGGGCCGACGAGACCGAGGCGCTCAAGACCTATGCCCGCGGCGACTATGAAGGCGTCGTCAAGATGCTCGAGGGGCCTTACGAGGAGGGCAAGGCGGGGATCCAGGAGCGGCTGATCCTTGCCCGCGCCCTGCTGCACCTGGAGCGCAAGGACGAGGCCTTGGCAGCCCTCCGCTCGGTCCTCGACAGCGACCACGAGAACTCCGAGGCGAACGCCCTCACCGGCCGCATCCTCCACGAGGACGGAAAGCACCAGGAGGCCCTTCCGTACCTCAAGGACGCCCATCGCCTCAAGCAGGATGCTGCGACGGCTGCCACCCTCGGCAAATGCTATTACGCGCTCGGCGACCTTCCGAAGGCCAATGCCTTGCTTGAGGCGGCCCTGGCCGAGGACATCCGCGACCCGTCGAACGCCCTCCTCCTCGGCAAGATCTGCCTGGCGACCGGCTTCGGGGCGCTGTCCGAGAAGTACCTCCTCCAGGCCGAGGAGGCCGGCCTCGACACGAACGAACTCCACCTCCTCCTCGGCCGGGCGTACCTGGCCCAGCACAAGGAGGTCGGGCCGATCCTTACGCTCAGGGTCCCCGGGGGCGCAAAGCCCGGCCAGGTCGTCCAGGGGCACGTGGTCCTCGGCCCCGCCGTGGACGCTCCCGACCGCGTCCGTGCCTGCACCCGGTACTCGGCCCTTTACGAGGGCCAGAAACTCCTCGAGCGCGAGCCTGCCAGCGCCGACGCCCTCTACATGCTGGCCGCGGGATGGCTGGCCGCAGGCGACCCGGCCTTGGCCCTCCCGTACCTGGACAAACTCACCGCCCTTAATCCTGACAGCCGCCGCACGGCAGACCTTCGGACGCGGTTCCTCCTTGCCGCAAAGGATTTCGGCGCCCTGGAACGTTTCGTCGCCGACGCGCACCAGAAGAAGGTCCTCGACGACCGGACGGCCGCCGAGACGTATTACCAGGCGGCGCTGATCCTTCGGGCTGAGGGGAAGCGGCCCGAGGCCGTCCGCTTCCTCCAGAAGGCCGAGACGCTCCACCCAACCTCCTCGAAGGTGCTGCGGTCCCTGGCCGACCTCTCCGTGGCGACCGGCCGGCCCAAGGAGGCCCGCGGCTACTACGCCCGCATGGTCGAACTGTTTCCCGACGCGCCCGACATCGACGAACTCCGCAACGCCCTGAAGGTCCTCCAGGAAAAGACAGGAGCCGACCAATGAGATCCCCCACCCGGACGGCGCTCACCGTATTGGCGGCCGCGGTCCTGGCGCTCGCCGCCGCCGGCGCCGGCGCCCAGACGATCGCCGAACTCGAGAAACAGGTCCGCGACAATCCCGCCTCCATCCAGGCCGAGGAAGCCCTCGCCGAGGCGTACCTCAAGGAGTGCGACCTGGAGAAGTCCCTGGCCCTCTGGCGGCGGATCCTCGAACAGGTCCCCGACCACCCGCGGGCCAAACTCGTCCTAGAGCGCCTGACGCTCCAGAAACTCGACCTCGACAGCCACCTCGACATCCTTCAGAAACTCATCCGGCAAGGCATCGCCGAGGGGACCGGCCAGATGCTCGACACTGCGACCGAGCGGGCCGCGACCGACGCCCAGAAGGCGCGGCTGCTGGCGCTGCGGGGCGACCTGGCGGCCCTCCAAGCCGACGAGGCCGCCGCCCGCGCCGCCTACGAGGCGGCCATGAAACTCTACCCCGACACCACCGGCGCCGCGAGGGCGGCGGTGGCGATGGCGCGGCTCCAGGCGGCGCGCGGCCGGCGCGACGAGGCCCGTCGGCTGCTTACAGGCGTCATCGAGAGCGAGAAACTCGAGGACCGGGCCGCCCGCGAGGAAGCCGTCCTGGAACTGGCCGTCCTGGACCTGCCAGTTGCGACGCTGCTCGAGGCCGCCGAGGCCGTCCGCAAGGTCGCCGACGGCCTCTCGGCCCCCGAGGTCAAGCGCGACGCCCTCGACCGGGCCAAGACGATGTTCCTGGCGGCCTCCGAGAACGAGAAGTGGCTGCCGGAGACCATCGAGGCCGTCGAGGCGATCCTTCGGACCGACCCGCCGCCCGAGGCGGCCATGACCGAACTCCGAGGACTCGCCGCCGCCGTCGCCCGGGGCCAGGACGCTCCGACGCTCGACAGGCTCCTTACGGCGCTGGACGCCCTGAAGTTCGAGGACGCCGCCCTGACCTGCGAGGCTCGGTTCCTCCGGGCCGAGACGCTCCTTGCGCGGGCCGCCATCGAAGAGGACGCCAAGGCGATGGCCGGCCGGGTGGCCGCGGCCGAGAAGGAGATAAGCGAACTCGCCGCCGCCGATGGCGGCGCGGCGGACCGCCGCCGTCTCGACTCGCTCGGCGGCCGGGTACGCCTCGTCGAGGCCCAGAAACTCCTCGCCCTCGAGGGTCCGACCCAGGCGCTGCCGGTCCTCCTCGAGGCCAAGGCCCGATACATCGAGATGCTCCGCGCCGACCCGGCCGAGGCGCTGGCGCGCCTCGACAGCATCGCGACGCTCCTCGAGCAGGTCCAGGAATGGGAGATGGCCGCGTCGCTCGGCCGCGAGATTGCCGCGCGATTCCCCCACCGCGCCGAGGGCCGCGACGCCCTCCTTCGCGTCGCCCGCCTGTATGAAGAGCGCCTCGACGCCCCGATGGACGCCCTCGAAGTCTATGCCGAGTATGCGGCGCGATTTCCTGCGGAACTTCCCTACCGCCAACTGGAGGTGGGCGCGCGGCTCCAGCGCCTCGGCTACGCGAACGTCCTGGATTTCCAGAAGCGCAACCGCCTGAAACCGGACGGCCTGTTCGGCCCAAAGACGCGGGCGAAACTCGAAGACGTCGAAGAGGCGTTCGGCGAAATCCGCCTCCGCGACGGCGCCGAGGAGGTCCTGCGGGGCGTGTTCGTCCACCCGAAGATGTTCGCCGTCGCCCGCCGTCTCGAGGACGCCGGCCGCCATCACGACGCCATCGTCGCCTATCGGCTCTTCCTGAACCTCTTTCCGGCGAAGAAGGACGCGGACGACGCCCTGATCCGCATCGCGCGGCTTTTCCGGGACGACCTCCTGTTTGAGGAGGCGCTCGGCGCCTACGGGTCGCTCATCGAGGACTATCCCGACGGCGACAAGACTAGCCTGGCCTACATCGAGGCGGCCGCCTGCAACGAAAACCTCGGCCGGTGGGACAAGGCGAAGGAACTCTACGAACTCTACTTGAAGAAGTTCCCCCGGTACGACTACGTCGGCCTCGCCGGCGACCGCCTGGCCCTCCTCGACGAAATCCGCCAGTACGCCGAGTTCATCGCCGACAACCCGGAGAACCCGAAGTGCGCCGAGGCCCAGTACCAGATCGCCACGATCTTCTACAAACAGTTTAAGAACTACTCGAAAGCCGCCCTGGAGTTCGAGAAAGTGGCCGAGAAGTACCCGGAACACGTCCGGGCGGCCGACGCCCTCTTTACCGGCGGCACGGCCCAACTGAACGCCGAGAACTTCCCGGCCGCGCGCACCCTGTACGAGCGCCTCGTCAAGGGCTACCCCGAGAGCCGCCTGGCCGACGACGCCCAGTTCTGGATCGGCCACACCTACGCGTACAGCGCCCGGGCGGTCGGAAAACTGGACGAGAAGCGGATCGTCCTTCGGCGCCGGAGCCTCCGGGAGCGCGAACGCCTCGTGGCCGACCTCGACCTCAGGCGCCTCTACGCGCCGGCCGCGCAGCCGGGCCAGGAGGTCAGCGAAGAGGTCTGGGGCGGCGACACGCTGGGCGTCCTCGCGAGCGGGTCGAACCGCGACCGCGTCAACGCCGACCTGTTCCGGGCGATCCGCGCCTACCGCGAAGTCGTCGAGAACTTCAAGATGGGCGACATGGCCGGCGAGGCCCTCCTCCAGATCGGCACCATCTACACCAAGTACCTCAAGGACCCCGAGAAAGGCATCGAGGCCTACCAGGAACTCCTGGCCCACTACCCGGCCAGCGAACAGGCCGTCGACGCCCTCTTCGAGGTCGGCGGGTACTACCTGAAAAACAAGAAATACGACGAGGCCGTCAAGGCCTACCAGCAATTCACCTATAACTATCCGCAGAACCCGCGGGTGGAGGACGCCATGCTCGCCATCGCCAGGTGCTGGGCCGAGCAGAAGGTCTGGGACAAGGCCCTCGACGCCTACCAGAGTTACCTGAGCAAGTTCCCGGCCGGCCGGCAGGCCGAGTTTGCCAAGGCCCAGATTGCCTGGATCCGGATGTACCACTTCTGAGCGGCGCCGGGTGCCAGGGTGCCACGGCTGCGCAGCAGCCGTGCCGCCCGCCGCGCGAACCCGGCCGGGGCAAGCGAGCGATGAGCATGAAGCGACATTTACCGCGAGCGGTGCGGGTCCTGGTCCTCGCGGCCATTGCCCTGGCGGCCGTCGCCGCCGCCGGCTACCCCCTGGCCCGCTGGGTGCACGAGCGCCGCGCCGAGGCCCGTCTCGACCGCTACTCGGACCTCATCTGGCGCGAGGCCGAGGCCAACGCCCTGCCGCCCGACCTCGTGCGGGCCGTCATCCGTGCCGAGAGCCGCGGACAACCGCGCGCCGTCTCGGCCACCGGCGCCAAGGGCCTCATGCAGATCACGCCCATTGCCGAACGTGAGGTCCTCGGCGTCCTCCGTCTGCCGCAGGGCGACCTCTTCGACCCCGACTACAACGTCCGCGTCGGCACGGTGTATCTGCGGCGGCTGGTCGAGCGGTTCGGGGGGGACCTCCACCTCGCCATGGCCGCCTACCACTGGGGGCCGGGGCACGTCCAGACGCTTCGCAAGGAGCACCCGGTCCTGTCGGGAAAGGACCTCGTCGAGCGGCACGCCCCGCGCGTGACCGCCTGCTACGTCCGCGAGGTGCTCAAAGGCCGGCCCATCGTCCTTCCGAGCCTCTGAGCGGCCCGGGCGGCGTCGGCGGCGCTACTGGCGCGCGGCGGCCTGCTTGCGGATCGCCTCGGCCTAGGCCTTGAGGGCGTCGGCCCTGGCGGCCCTGCGGCCGATCTTTCGGGAGGGCCTGGCGTATCAGAAGGCCGGCGTGATGCTGGGAGGGCTCCAGCCGCGGGCGGGCCTGACAGAGAGCCTGTTTGCCCGGTACGACCGCGG
>Ga0315284_10005272_pt1 | contig 18352 bp, 9 predicted proteins | sample YL17G09_16_MG_FD_203696 | JGI IMG/M metagenome (GOLD analysis project Ga0315284, IMG submission 203696) | Sediment microbial communities from Yellowstone Lake, YNP, Wyoming, USA - YL17G09_16 | ecosystem: Environmental > Aquatic > Freshwater > Lake > Sediment | place: USA: Wyoming | collected...
AACCTTTGGGCGCCTCCGTTACCTTTTAGGAGGCGACCGCCCCAGTCAAACTGCCCACCTGGCACGGTCCCCCGCCCGGATGACGGTGCGGGGTTAGGGTCTAAATGTAATCAGGGTGGTATTTCACCGATGGCTCCACCGAGGCTAGCGCCCCAGCTTCAAAGCCTCCCACCTATTCTACACAGATCACACCCAAACTCAATGCCAAGATACAGTAAAGCTCCACGGGGTCTTTTTGTCCTACTGCGGGTAGGCCGCATCTTCACAGCCATTTCAATTTCACCGGGTCCCTCGTTGAGACACTACTCTAGTTGTTACGCGGTTCGTGCGGGTCGGAACTTACCCGACAAGGAATTTCGCTACCTTAGGACCGTTATAGTTACGGCCGCCGTTCACCGGGGCTTCAGTTCAAAGCTTCGACTTGCGTCTAACCTCTCCCTTTAACCTTCCGGCACTGGGCACGCGTCAGCCCCTATACATCGCCTTACGGCTTTGCAGAGACCTGTGGTTTTGTTAACCAGTCACTAGAGCCATTTCTCTGCGACCTGTCACCAGGTACCCCTTCTCCCGAAGTTACGGGGTCAAATTGCCTAGTTCCTTAACGAAGGTTCTCCCGTTCGCCTTGGTATATTCTACCCATCTACCGGTGTCGGATTGCGGTACGGGCATCTGAAACTCAACGCTTAGAGGCTTTTCTCGGCAGCAAGGCTCAACCACTTACGCCTCAGGGGCACGCTCTCGTCTCAGCTCAGCTTGCGGATTTTCCTACAAGCCTCAACGCCTAAACGGATCGCACCAGCACAACCAATCGCTGGCTGGCCTACCTCGCTGCGTCCCCTCATCGCTCCTTCCAGACGGTTCCGGAATGTTGACCGGATGTCCATCACCTACGCCTCTCGGCCTCGGCTAAGGACCCGACTAACCCGACGCGGAATGACCTGGCGTCGGAAACCTTAGATTTACGGCGAACACGGTTCTCACGTGTTTGTACGCTACTCATGCCTGCATTCTCACTTCCGCCCGCTCCAGCCGTCCTCACGGTCGACCTTCACTGCTGGCGGAACGCTCCCCTACCGCCCTGGCTTGCGCCAGGACCCATGGCTTCGGTACCAAGCTTAGCCCCGTTAAGTTTTCCGCGCAAAGTCACTAGACCAGTGAGCTATTACGCACTCTTTAAAGGATGGCTGCTTCTGAGCCAACCTCCTGGTTGTTCCAGTAACCTCACCTCGTTTCCCACTTAGCTTGGATTTGGGGACCTTAGCCGATGATCAGGGCTGTTTCCCTTTCGACCCCGAAACTCATCTCCCGGAGTCCGACTGCCATGCTGTGGAGTATCGGCATTCGGAGTTTGGTTGAGTTCGATAAGCAGTAAGCCCTCTAGCTCATCCAGTGCTCTACCTCCGATACTAAACGCATGACGCTAGCCCAAAAGCTATTTCGGGGAGAACCAGCTATATCCGAGTTCGTTTGGCATATCACCTCTACCCACAGCTCATCCCCTAATTTTGCAACATTAGTAGGTTCGGGCCTCCACGAGCGGTTAGACTCGCTTCACCCTGGCCATGGGTAGCTCACCCGGTTTCGGGTCTAATCCCAACGACTATACGCCTTATTCAGACTCGCTTTCGCTACGGCTACGGGTGTAACTCCCTTAACCTCGCCGCTGAGATTAACTCGCAGGCTCATTCTCCAAGAGGCACGCCGTCAGGCATAGCGCCGCGCACCCGGGTTTCCCCGGAGCACCGACACGCCATTAGCCCTTCGACTGCTTGTAAGCTTACGGTTTCAGGTTCTATTTCACTCCCCTAACAGGGGGACTTTTCACCTTTCCCTCACGGTACTTGTTCACTATCGGTCGCCAAGTGTATTTAGCCTTGGAGAGTGGACTCCCCAGATTCCTGCCGGATTAGCGTGCCCGGCAGTACTCAGGTATCCAGCGGAAGTCAGTCAGTTTTCACATACGGGACTATTACCCTCTTTGGTTGGCTTTCCCATACCATTCTGCTAACAGACTGATTTGTAACTTCCATGTGCCGGACCCTACAACCCCGTCCGTGCAAGCACGGGCGGTTTAGGCTGATTCCCGTTCGCTCGCCACTACTAGGGAAATGGTCTCTTTTCCTCCGGGTACTTAGATGTTTCAGTTCCCCGGGTGCCCTTCTCTCGGTCTATGTATTCAACCGGGAGATACTGCGGGTTCGCCGCAGTGGGTTTCCCCATTCGGAAATCTCCGGGTCAATCGCCTGTTCACGGCTAACCGGAGCTTATCGCAGTGTCCCACGTCCTTCATCGGCACTTGGCGCCAAGGCATCCACCGTAAGCTCTTAGTAGCTTCTCCACGTGATGCGGAGAATTTAATACTGTTCGGCCTACATCAAAAAGATTAATAACTATTCGGTTGTCAAGGTTCTAGTTTCGCCGTTGACCGGCGATCGATGCACTTCACACTTGTCAAGCACACGGATCGGCTGTCAACCTATTTCTATCAATAAAACGGCCCGGCTCATCGCCGGGTCGCGTAACACACCCAAGCGTTCTGAGCTCAATACTTCCTAACTTGCTTGCAGGACTGCCAATTTCAAACTTTTCGTCATCCTTTCTCACACAGGCCCAGTGGAGATGACGGGATTCGAACCCGTGGCCTTCGCCTTGCAAAGGCGCTGCTCTCCCGCTGAGCTACATCCCCGAGCACTGCCTGAAAATTCAGGTGGGCCTGACTGGACTCGAACCAGTGACCCCAGTCTTATCAGGACTGTGCTCTAACCATCTGAGCTACAGGCCCGCTCAGGCCAGGCCTTGACAACTGAGAAGTGATAGGAAGCTTGCGCTATCGACTCTCGCCCACCGCGGACGAGAGATTTGGAAGTCGAGCGCAAGTCTGCACGAATGCTGGACCTTTGCTCAGTACTCTAGAAAGGAGGTGATCCAGGCGCACCTTCCGGTACACCTACCTTGTTACGACTTCGTCCCAGTCACCAACCCCACCCTCGACAGCGCCCTCCTTGCGGTTAGGCTACTGGCTTCAGGTGTTGCCAGCTCCCATGACGTGACGGGCGGTGTGTACAATCCCCGGGAACGTATTCAACGCACTATAGCTGACGCGCGTTTACTAGCAACTCCGACTTCACACAGGCGGGTTGCAGCCTGTGATCTGAACTGAGGCCGGCTTTGAGGATTGGCTCTACCTCGCGGCTTAGCGACCCATTGTACCGGCCATTGTAGCGTGTGTGTAGCCCCAGATATAAAGGCCATGCTGACTTGACATCATCCCCACCTTCCTCCGGCTTGATACCGGCGGTCCCGTATGACACATGTAACATACGGCGAGGGTTGCGCTCGTTGGCGGACTTAACCGAACATCTCACGACACGAGCTGACGACAGCCATGCAACACCTGTGTAGGCTCCCCGAAGGGTCGGTCTGCTTTCGCTTCCCTACCACCTACATGTCAAACCTGGGTAAGGTTCTTCGTGTAACATCGAATTAAACCACACGCTCCGCTGCTTGTGCGGGGACCCGTCAATTCCTTTGAGTTTTAACCTTGCGGCCGTAGTCCCCAGGCGGTGAACTTATCGCGTTAGCTTCGGCACCGATGGCTTTGAACCCACCGACGCCAAGTTCACATCGTTTACAGCTAGGACTACCGGGGTCTCTAATCCCGTTTGCTACCCTAGCTTTCGCGTCTGAGTGTCAGAAACAGTCCAGGAGGCCGCTTTCGCCACTGGTGTTCCTCCCGATATCTACGCATTTCACCACTACACCGGGAATTCCACCTCCCTCTACTGCTCTCAAGCTCGGCAGTTTTGAACGACCTCTCCCAGTTAAGCCAGGAGCTTTCACATCCAACTTACCGAACCACCTGCACGCGCTTTACGCCCAGTAAATCCGGATAACGCTTGCCTCCTACGTGTTACCGCGGCTGCTGGCACGTAGTTAGCCGAGACTTATTCCTGAGATACTGTCCTTTCTCATCTCTCAGAAAAGTACTTTACGATCCGAAGACCTTCATCGTACACGCGGCGTTGCTGGGTCAGGCTTTCGCCCATTGCCCAATATTCCCTACTGCTGCCACCCGTAGGTGTTTGGCCCGTGTTTCAGTGCCAATGTGGGGGACCACCCTCTCAGGTCCCCTACCCGTCGTAGCCTTGGTGGGCCATTACCTCACCAACTAGCTGATGGGACGCAGGTCCCTCCCAAAGCGCATTACTGCTTTAGACCTCCAGCCTCTAACCCGGAGGACCACATGCGGTATTAGCAGTCCTTTCGAACTGTTATCCCACACTTTGGGGCAGGTCACCAACGCGTTACGCACCCGTTCGCCACTAAGAAACCTTCGTATTACTACAAAAGCTCTTCGTTCGACTTGCATGTATTAAGCACGCCGCCAGCGTTCATCCTGAGCCAGGATCAAACTCTCCGCAAAAAATCACCTCTTGCGAGGTGTAAAGTTACGGAAAAGAACGACAGGCTTACTTCCTATCACTTTTCAGCTGTTAAGGTTCTGAAAACAAAGCGGGCTGAATTCTACCCGCGAGGTTCTTCTCTGTCAAGACCAGGAAGACTAAAGCGCCGATGTTCCTCGTTCAACATCGGCTCGCCAGACTACAAAACTTGCTGCTTTGGGTCTCTGACGTGAGACGTCGCTCGGTTGTCAACGATCTGTCCACAAGGACGAGATCTGAGAAGGGTTACTGTGCACGCCTATTATACGCAGATAAGCTAAGTTGTCAAGCAATAGAAGCACTTTGTTGAAGGCAATTCAATTGGGGTCGAGCAGAAATACCTCTAACGGCTCACCCTCCCAGCGCCTCGTTCAGCCAATCCAGAAATCCCTTCTCCTTCGGACTGACCGTCGTCCCCAGTGTGGCAGACAGCTTCTCGAAGAGGTCGCGCTGCTCCTTCGTCAGTTTGGAAGGGATATCCACGTTGACGATCACCAGTTGGTCGCCGCGCCCGGATTTGCGGATGTGGGGCACGCCGCGCGCTTTGAGCGTGAAGATCTTCCCGGGCTGCGTCCCAGCGGGAATTTTTAGTTTTTCCTTGCCGTCCACAGTCGGAACCTCGATCTCGGCTCCAAGCACCGCCTGCGCCACGTTGATGTCCAGGTTGAGCAGGATGTCATTCTCGCGCCGCTTGAAATACTTGTGCGGCTGGGCGCTGACCAGCAGGTACAGGTTGCCCTGCGGCCCGCCGTTGATGCCCGGCTCGCCCTCCCCCGCCAGGCGGATCTGGTTGCCATTGTCCACACCGGCAGGGATGGGCACCACCTTCTTGACCGTCTTTCGTTCCAGCCCCTGGCCGCGGCAGGTGTGGCAGGGTGTAGTGATGACTTTGCCGCGCCCACCGCAGGTTGGGCAGGGCCCGGACTGCATCATGGACCCAAAAATGGTCTGGCGCACCTGGCGGACTTCGCCGCGCCCACCGCAGGTGGCGCAGCGCTGCGGGCTGGTGCCCGGTTCGGCCCCGGAGCCGCGACAGGTGCCGCAGGTCTCGTTACGCGTCACTTCCACCGTCTTCTCGACCCCAAAGATGGCTTCCTCGAAGGTTAGGTCCACGCGCACTTGCAGATCGCGCCCCCGGTGCGGACGGCGCGAACGCGCGCCACCTCCGCCAAAACCAAACCCAAAGCCGCCCAGGATTTCCTCGAAGATGTCGTTGAAATCCATGGTGGCGTAATCGGGCATACCGCCCATCTCGCCCAACCCGGCGCGCCCGAACTGATCGTAACGGGCACGTTTCTGCGGGTCCGAGAGGACGCCGTAGGCTTCGTTGATTTCCTTGAATTTTTCCTCGGCGTCCGGTTCCTTGCTCACGTCGGGGTGGTACTGGCGCGCCAACTTACGGAAGGCAGACTTGATATCGTCTGTGGAGGCGTTGCGGGCAACGCCGAGGATGTCATAGTAGTCACGATTGGTCATAGTTCACAGGGAATGGGGTTTAGTAAACAGGGAACGCCTATTCACCATTTCCTATTCACTTCCTTTTCCTTCTCCATCCACCACATCGGGACCAGCCTCCGGCCCGGGCTCACCGGAACCGGTTTCGGGTCCGGCTGGAGCCGCATCGGGCTGCGCCTGGTAGGCTGCTGCGCCGACCTTCTGGACAACCTGGCCGAGGGCGTCCACCGCCTTGCGAATGGCCGGTTCATCCTCGCCATCCTTGACCTTCTTGACTTCGTCCATTGCTGCGCGCACCTCGGCCTTGATCTCGTCCGAGACCTTGTCGCCGAGCTCGCTCAAGACTTTCTCAGCACCATAAACGGAATTATCGGCGGCATTCCTGGCTTCGATCAAATCGCGGCGTTTCTTATCGTCAGCGGCGTGGGCTTCGGCTTCCTTGCGCATGCGCTCCACTTCGTCCTTCGCCAGCCCGGACGAGGCTGTTATGTTGATATGCTGGCTGCATCCGCTGGCCTTATCCTGCGCGGTGACTTTCAGGATGCCGTTGGCGTCAATGTCGAAGGTCACTTCGATCTGCGGGATGCCGCGCGGGGCAGGCGGAATGCCGTCCAGGATGAACTTGCCGAGCGACTTGTTATCCACCGCCATGGGTCGCTCACCCTGCAGAACGTGGATTTCGACCTGCGACTGATTATCGCTGGCAGTGGAAAAGATCTGGCTGCGGCGGGTTGGGATGGTCGTGTTGCGGTCAATCTGCGGCGTGGCGACCCCGCCGAGGGTTTCGATGGAAAGCGTCAGCGGGGTGACATCCAGCAGGAGGATATCCTTCACTTCGCCGCTCAATACACCAGCCTGGATAGCTGCGCCGACCGCCACCACCTCGTCAGGGTTGACGCCTTTATGAGGCTCTTTGTCGAAGAAACGGCGCACGGCTTCCTGCACGGCGGGCATACGCGTCATGCCGCCCACCATGACGACTTCGTTGATATCCGAGGACTTCAAGTTCGCGTCGGCCAGCGCCTGCTTGAGCGGGGTGAGCGTGCCTTCCACTAGGTCGGCGGTGAGCTGCTCCAGCTTGGCGCGCGTCAAGGTCATGACCAGATGCTTCGGTCCGGAGGCGTCGGCGGTGAGATAAGGCAAGTTGATTTCGGTCTGTATCATGGTCGAGAGTTCGATCTTGGCCTTCTCGGCCGCTTCACGCAGACGCTGGAGGGCCTGGCGGTCCTGGCGCAGGTCAATGCCGCTCTCCTTCTGGAATTCCTGAATGAAATAATCCATAATGCGCTGGTCGAAGTCGTCGCCGCCCAGGAAGGTGTTGCCATTGGTGGAGCGCACCTGGAAGACACCTTCGCCCACATCGAGGATGGAAATATCGAACGTGCCGCCGCCCAGGTCGTAGACGGCAATGATCTCGTTGGTCTTTTTGTCCAGGCCATAGGCCAGCGAAGAGGCCGTCGGCTCATTGATGATGCGCAGAACGTCCAGACCGGCAATCTTCCCAGCATCCTTGGTGGCGTTGCGTTGGGCGTCGTTGAAGTAAGCCGGGACGGTGATGACCGCCTGCGTGACGGTCTCGCCAAGATAAGCCTCGGCGTCGCGCTTGATCTTGGCCAGGATCATGGCCGAGATTTCGGGCGGTGAATATTCCTTGTCGTCCATCTTGACTTGCACGTCGCCATTTTCGGCCGGCAAGGCGGTGTAGGGTACGCGCGGCAGGGTACGCTGGACTTCCGCGTCCTCGTACTTGCGACCCATGAACCGCTTGATGGAAAAGATGGTGTTCTGGGCGTTGACGATGGCCTGGTTGCGGGCCACCCGTCCCACCAGCCGCTCGTGGTTTTTATTGACCGCCACGACGGACGGCACCAGCCGCTCCCCCTCCGCGGAGGAAATGACAACCGGTTCGACGCCCATCATCACCGCGCCGACAGAGTTGGTGGTGCCCAGGTCAATTCCGATGATTTTTGACATGAATGATTTCTCCAAAAAATTTTTGTGGGGGCGACCCTTGCCATCTCGCACCGGCGTGCCGCCGGTGTTCGCGGCACGAACGGTGTGGTCGCCCTGGGCGGGGATGAACCCCGCCCCTAGGGATTATTGCGCCACACGCACTTGCGCAGGGCGGACGACTTTATCGCCCAGCATATACCCGTTCCGTACCACGGCGATGATCTGCCCGCTCGCGTGATCTTCGCTGGATTCCTGCAAGATGGCCTCATGGAAGTTGGGATCGAACATCTGTCCTTCGGTCTCGATGCGCTTGAGACCTTCCGCTTCCAAGATGGACTGCAATTTACGATAAATAAGTTCGATCCCTTCCGCCCAGGCCAGGTCGGCGGGACGGGCCGCCAAAGCGCGTTCCATGTCATCCAGGACGGGCAGGTAGCGTTTGGCGATGTCGCCAATGGCACTCTGGTAGCTCTCAGCCTTCTCGGCCTCGACGCGCTTGCGATAGTTCTGGAACTCGGCCACGGCGCGCTGCCAGCCGTCCTTGTATTCGGCAGCCTGGGATTGGGCCTCGGCCTGTTGTTTTTCGAGTTCGGCCAGGGCGGGGGAAGCTTCCGGCACCGCCTCGGGTTCGGGACCCACTACCGGCGCGGTGGCAGCCTCGGGCGGGAACTCCGCCTCGGGTTCGGTTTGGCGCATTTTTTTACTGCTCATTTTCTTCTCCTACCATTGTTTCAGATACCAGGCCGCTTAACAAATCGGCCATGAAGCGCACGGTCGGGATGGTGCGGGCATAGGGCATACGCATCGGGCCGAACACGCCCAGTGTACCGGTGGCGAGGCCGGGGATGCCATAGCGGGCCAGGACGACCGAACACTGTTTGAGTTCTTCCCATTTGCCCTCGCCGCCGATCAACACCTGGACGCCGCCCACGCTGGCGTTACCGGTAGTGCGAGTCAGCAGGTCTTGCAGGAGGCTGCGCTCTTCGAACAGGCGCACGGCCCGGCGGGCATCGTCGGATTCGAGGAATTCCGGCTCCGAGAGGACATTGGTCAGGCCATCGAGGTAGATTTTGCCGGAGACGCGCTGCTCACTACTGCTCATGTCCTGCAGGATGAGCGTCAAGATATCCTTGTCAAGGGCGTCGGTGTGCGGCGGCAGGGCGGCAATTTCCTCGGTTGTCTTGCCCAGGCAGACCTGGTTCAGGCGGTCGGCCGCGGCGGACAGGCGTTCCTGCCCGACCGGCTCGGCCAAGGTCAGGATTTGCTGGCTGACTTCGCCGCCGGTCATGACCAGCACCATCAATACCTGGCGGCCCTGGGTGGCAATCAGCTCCACGTGTTTGTAATGTGAACGCTCGGAATGCGGCGCGGTGACGATGGAGGCTGCGCGTGAGTGGTGCGCCAGGATGGAGGCGGCCAGCGGCATCCACTGCTCCACGTCCTGGCGGGCCTGGTAGAACTGGTGCGAGATGGTGTCGCGCGCCAGCCCGGGCAGGTCGGCCTGGTAGACCACGTGGGTGACGAAATAGCGGTAGCCTTCCTCGGTGGGCACGCGTCCCGCCGAGGTGTGCGGCTGGCGCAGGTAGCCCAGCTCGGTCAGGGCGGACATTTCGTTGCGCACGGTGGCGGTGCTCATGTCGAGTTTATAGCGCTCGACGATGGTCTTCGAGCCGACCGGCTGGGCGGTCTCGATGTACTCGCGCACGACGAGGGTCAGGAGGATGCGCTGGCGTTCGGTGAGGTCACTCATCTTTGAAAAGATTCAACACAAAACATGCGAAGGAAAAACGGGGTTTCATTCTTTTAGCACTCTCGATGTGAGAGTGCTAAACGGACGGGAATAATGATACCATGTCCATGAGAGGAGCGTCAATAAGAGGGGTGTTAGAATTTTGCGAATACTTTGACTACTGAATCTTGAAACCGTTACATATTGATCGTGTCATACTATTTTTAATCCAAGTACCGGGTTGCAGAATTCTGTTCCGGGTTCTGTTGAACAGTTTGTGTCCTAATCTGCGTGAATTCTCGCGAATTCCTCCGGGATTTGCATCGGTGTGCTGCCTACCAGCGACTGCGCCGCTCGAAAACGGTGCGCGCTTTGCCAGAAATTGCACGATAATAATTGTGTAGTTTTGTCAACCCATCATTGCTGCTGTCTGCTCCGCGAAGCCAATCCGTTGGCGCCGCCTATATCACAGATCATGAACAATGAGCCGATAGGGAGGAGGTAACCTGAGAGCTAAATGACCCCCGTTGACGAATAGCAAAATATTCATCTCTTACTTCGTTGTACCTTAATGGAGCCATGCAGATCAAAATAACCAATATGGAGGCTACGATGAAAAAAACCGTGCATTTCTTGTGTGTGCTAATCCTGATTTTGACACTGGTCGGATCGCTCCGGGCTGCTCCGGCGTTAGCAAACCCAGCGGCGTTCACTGTTACCACACTCACCGATGCTCATGACAGCAACCTGGGAGATGGCATCTGTTACAACGGGGTTGTTGAGGGGCGCAGCCTGCGCGCCGCCATCGAGCAGGCTCTCTCGGTCAGTTCGTTGGGCGACCCACTTACCATCCATTTTGGGTCGGGAATAGCGGGTACGCTCACCCTGAACCAGGGACCGATAAACTGGGCAGCCAGTTACGTAACCCTGGATGGCGAGACCAATGGCATTACGATCAGCGGCTCAGGTCTCTCTGCCGGGCAGAGCATCTTTACCATCTCCGGCAGCCATAACACCATCAATCGTCTCACCATCCGGAATGCCCCTCAAGATGGTGTGCAGATGGGCGATTTCGCCGGGGTGGGGGAGGGTAATGATAATACGGTTACTAATTCATACCTGCTCGGTAACGGGGCGGCCGGGGTGTACGTGCATGGCGGCTCCAGCGGCGGCGGGCAGGGTAATATGGTGCTCTCTAACTTCATTGGCCTGACGGATTATCTTGCGGCTGGTTGCATCGCCGGAGAAGGCAACGGCTGGGATGGTGTTTATGTTGATGTAAATGCCAAAGCCACGAGAATCTGGGCCAATTACATTGTCTGCAGCGGTTCCAACGGTGTCTATATCTATGGACCAAGCGGCGCGCCGGACGGCACCGACCTTCAAAACAATGTCATCGGCTTGAATGAGACCAGGGCTATGCCCAACAATGGTGCAGGTATACTCGACCAACAAGGCCAGAATACCACCATTACCGGCAACGACATTTCGGGCAACGGCGCTGCCGGGGTATGGCTGCTCGGCAGCTCCGGCGCGACGCTGACCAATAATTACATCGGCACGAATGTTATTGGCCAGGCGGCTACCCCCAACGGGAACGATGGGGTAGCAATTACCGATGGAGCCACGAACAATACCGTGGGGGGCTATACCTCTGCCACAATAACCGACCGCAATGTGATCAGCGGCAACAGCGGTTGCGGGGTGCGCATCCGGGATGGCGCGACCAACAATACGGTGGATTACAACCTGATCGGTCTGGACAGGGATAACGTTGCCGCTATCCCAAATGGGCTGGCTGGGGTATGCATCTTCAATGCCAATGGTAATTCGATTGGCACATCAATGGGTGGCGTCCACCAGTACATTTCTGGCAATACCCGGGAAGGGATCTACATTGAGAATTCCAGCAATAATTTCATCGGCCAGACCAACCGGATTGGCGTGGCCGCGGACGGCACCACTGCGAGGGGCAACGGGATGGAAGGGGTCATGCTCAGCGGAGCAAGCAATACCTACGTTGTGCCCGAGATCCTGTCGTACAATGGCGGCGCAGGGGTGGCGGTCGTCGGGGATACAGCCATTAATAACCTCATTTATCTTATTCACACGCGCAGCAACGGCGGGCTGCCGATCGACCTGGGCAATGACGGGGCAACGCTCAACGGGAGCCATTCGACAACCGGCCCCAATCACTGGTTAGGTTATCCGGTCATCACCTCGGCCATCGGTAATCCGGTGAAGATCATTGGTACTACCTGCGCAAACTGCGTTGTGCTCGTCTACCATGCGGTTGGTAACCCGGCCGCTAACGGCAGCGGGGGAGACTTTTTAAGCGAGACAACCGCGAATGGATCCGGAATCTGGAGTGCGATCCTGCCGGCTGGCCTGACTCGTAACGATGTCACCCTGGTGGCTCAACACCTACTGACGGGATTTACCGGCGATGCTTCGGAAATGAGTCCGGTCAATAACTATAAGATATACCTGCCGCTGGTGCGAAGATAGTCAGCCGATAGGGCAGCCAGTCTACCCAAGCAGTGCACACTCGCTATGGCGCGGGGCCTTTCAAGCATTCCTGCCCCGCGCGTACGGGTCAACTGCGTGACACCCGGCATCACCATGACCCCCATGGGCCAGGATACCATCAACGCGCTCGAACAGGATTACACCAAGAATAAAATTCTCTTCCGGCGATATGCAACGCCGGAAGAGATCGCGCTATATCGTCTTTTTAGCCAGCCCGGCAAAAAGCTTCCTGACCGGCGCGACGGTGGATGTCAACGGAGGGCGCGAATGGCGTTAGCCCGGGTTTCCTGTTCTGTTCGGAATTTTCTTGACAATCACGGGAACGCCAATATACTATAGGTATGCAAGTAATGCAGCAGGCCATTTAAAAGTGTGAACATCTTGGCAACTTTCATGAAAGGATTTGATATGCACAGAAAAGGCTTTCTCTCGTTCGTGTTGTTGATGGCATTTGTCCTGAGTAGCTGCGGCCCTGCGACGGCGACCCCCTTAGCTTCGACCCAGGTCCCGCTCAACCTGGTGCCGGGTAAACGGGTAGTCGGTTACTATGCACAGTGGGCTGCCGAACGGGGTTTTTTTGTCTCCAGTATTCCTGCAAACAAAATCACCCACATCAATTATGCCTTCTCCAACGTTTCAGAAAATGGAGAATGTATACTCGGTGATCCGGTTGCCGACATCGAGCGTTTTTATCCCGCGGATCAAAGCGTTAGTGGCGAGTCAGACTCATCTGACGCCACGGCGCTGCACGGAAATTTTCAACAATTATATGAGCTGAAGACCAAATATCCATATCTCAAAGTGCTCATCTCCATCGGCGGCTGGAGCTGGTCGGAGAATTTCTCGAACGCCGCCCTGACGGACGCATCCCGCAAGAACTTTGCCAAGTCGTGCATTGATCTATACCTCAAGCAGTACAAAGGCGTGTTCGACGGCCTCGACATCGACTGGGAATACCCGGTCAACGGCGGCCTGACGAACAACGGGCGCCCGGAAGACAAGCATAACTTCACCCTGCTGCTGGCAGAGCTGCGCCGCCAGCTGGATGACCTGGGCTCCGCGGATGGAACGCAATACCTGCTGACCATTGCCGCCGGGGGCGGGCCGGGCATGGACCAGCGCTACGAGCGCAGCGAGATCGTCCAGTATCTCGACTGGATCAACGTGATGACCTATGACCTGCACGGCACCTGGGACAAGACGACCAATTTCAACGCCCCACTCTACCAGGACACCAATGATCCGGGCGACTCCTCCTTGAACGTAGACGCGGTCGTGCAGGACTACCTGGGCTCCGGCATCCCGGCAGACATGCTGGTGCTAGGCGTGCCGTTCTACGGCCACGCCTGGGAGAGCGTCGGCTATACCAACGACGGGCTGTACCAGCCCAGCGAGGGCCCCAAAATGGGAAAGTACGAAGATGGTTCCCTCAATTATACAGAAATCCAGACCGATTACCTGCCCACCTACAAACGCTTCTGGAACGCCGAATCGCAGGTGCCGTGGCTGTACAACATCAATACAGCCGTGTTCGTCAGCTATGACGATCCTGATTCGATCGCGGCGAAGGCCGGCTATGCCAGCGACCAGGGCCTCAGCGGCGTGATGATCTGGGAGCTGAGCCAGGGTGATGCGGATATGCTGGATGCGATCCAGAAGGGCTTTCGGACCGGCGGCGTGCCCCACACCGCCCCCACACGCGACCCGAATGCCGTCATTATCCCGCGGCCATTCTCAGCTCAAATTCATTCGGTCAGCGGGATCAAGGTCGATGGCAACCTGGACGACTGGACCGGCGAGCCGACCTTCACCCTGAACGATAAGTCCCTGCTTGCTTATAAACTTTCCTCGAACAGTTGGGCCGGTCCCGAGGATTTATCGGGCCAAATCTGGGCCGGCTGGGCCGAGGATGGGTTGTACTTCGCTGTCAAAGTTGTGGACGACAACCATATCCAGATGTCTGCGGATGCCAATCTGTGGCACGGCGACTATGTGGAATGGCAGTTCGACACGCAGCTCGAGAAGGACCGCGATAGGAAAGCCATGAACAGCGACGATTACCAGATCGGCGTTTCGGCCGGCGACTTTGCTGCAGTTCCCCCGGCTGCCTATGTCTGGTTCAACGGACCGGACGCTGCGGGGATGATCAATATTCAGCAGGCCCAGGTCCAGACTCCCGCCGGGTATATCCTGGAAATTTTCATCCCCAAGGATCTGCTTAAGGGGATCACCCTGAGTGAGAAAGCCATATTCGGGATGAATGTCAGTTTGAGCGACGCGGATGACTCGAGCTTGGGTCAGAAGGCAATGTTGTCCACATCCTCCACTCGCACGTACGCGGATCCAACGACATTTGGAGCAATCACCCTGGTCAAGTAGAACCGGTCGGGGCTTGGGAAAACAATTTTCCCGCAGTTATAAGGTTTTGAAATAGCGACTTCAGTCGCTTTTTGGCCGAACGATTGAAATCGTTACTACGTTTTCGTGATCTACTGATAATGATATTTCAGGAGGCTAACGTAGATGAACCCGGTTATCGAAACCATCCTCAAGCGGAAATCCATGCGCGCCTATGAGAAGAAAAGCATTGAGGCGGAGGTGCGGGAAGAACTTCTCCATTCTACGTTACGCGCTCCTACCGCCGGGAATCTGATGCTGTATTCAATTGTCGAGGTCACCGACCAGCGTATCAAGAATAAACTGGTCAAGACTTGCGACAACCAGCCCTTCATCGCCCGCGCCCCGCTGGTCTGGCTCTTCCTGGCCGATTACCAGCGCTGGTTCGACTACTTCGTCGCATCGGGTGTGGAGCAGCTCTGCGAGCAGAAGAAAACCCCCATGCGAATGCCGGGAGAAGGTGATCTGTTCCTGGCCTGCTGCGACGCCCTGATCGCCGCGCAGACGGCGGTCATCACGGCCGAGGCGCTGGGTCTCGGTTCCTGTTACATTGGCGACATCATGGAAAACTACGAGATCCACCGCGATCTGTTCGACCTGCCGAAATACGTCTTCCCAATCTGCCTGTTGTGTTTCGGCTACCCCACCCGCCAGCAAAAGGAACGGGAACAGACGACGCGCTTCCTGCAAAAATTTATCGTTTTCGAAAACCAATACAGACGGCTCACTCGGGAAGAATTTGCCGAGATGCTCCACGAGACACACGAACGGACATTCCACGGCCGGGAAGAGGTCGCAGGCGCCCACAACATGGGCCAACTTATCTATACGCGGAAATTCGATGCCGATTTCTCAAGAGAAATGAACCGGTCGGTGCGCGCCATCTTGAAGACGTGGACAGAAGGCTGAACGCTTTCCAAATTGTCAGAAACAACCTCCCGCAGATTTTTTCTACGGGAGATTATTAATTTTGGGTATGAGTATTATCATCCCACAAACCGAGATACTTGAATGCCTCCAGAACTGGAATTGGCCCAATCCAGTATTGCCACGATTCTGATACTTGTCACCCTGGCATTTACTTCTCGGCAGGAAGATACAACTGTTCAATATACTCTTTGAGCATCCGCCGCGTGCTGAACTGTGGGGTGATCGTCCGCATGGATTCCTTCAACATCACCATCCACTCTAACGGGACGTTGTCGGCGCCACGCTCAGTGTAATAGAGCGGGATGATCTGGTTCTCCAAAATGTCGTACAGGCTATCAGCATCCGCTTCATCCTGGACCTGGGAATCGAGCCCGGCGTCCTCGCCGATGGCCCAGCCGTTGGAGCCGTTATACGCCTCGCGCCACCAGCCATCCAGCACCGAAAAGTTGAGTACGCCATTCATTGCGGCCTTCATGCCGGAGGTCCCGGAAGCCTCGTTCGGCCGGCGCGGGTTGTTCATCCACACGTCCACGCCCTGCACCAGGTAGCGGGCCAGGTTCATGTCGTAATCTTCCAGGAAGACCAGCCGCCCGCCGTTCTCGGCTTTCTTGACAATCCGGTAGACTTCCTGGATGATCTGTTTACCAGGATCGTCGGCGGGATGGGCCTTCCCGGCAAAAATAATCTGCACCGTGCGGTTGGGACGATTGATAAGTTCCAACAGGCGGTCCAGATCATGGAAGACCAGGTTAGCGCGTTTGTAAGTGGCAAAGCGGCGAGCAAAGCCGATGGTCAGCGCATAGGGATCGAGCATAATCCCGGAGGCAATCGCCTGTACCGGATGGTAGCCGCCTTTCATCCAACGTTGACGGGTACGTTCCAAAGCATAGAAGACCAGTTTGCGCTTGAGGTGCAGGCGGACATCCCACAGTTCGTTATCAGGAATCGCATCCACCTTTAGCCAGGTCTCGGGGTCATCGAGACGGTCGAGCCAGTCTTCGCCCAGGTACCTATCAAGCAGGACGCGCATCCGGCGGGCCAGCCAGGTGGCGGTATGGACGCCGTTGGTCACATAGGTGATTGGGACGTCGTTTTCGTCCTGAACCTCGGGCCAGAGAAATTTCCACATGCGACGGGAGACACGCCCGTGCAGCTCGGAGACGGCATTGCGGCCGTCCGACAGGCACAGGGCCAGGATGGGCATGCTGAAGGTTTCGCCCCAGGGCTGCTGATGATGTGCCAGTTCCACGAATTGGTCGCGGTTCAGACCGAGCCCGGGCCAAAGGTTTGAGAGGTTTTTATCCACCAGCCAGAGCGGGAACTCATCGTTTCCCGCCGGGACGGGTGTGTGAGTGGTAAAAATATTGCCACGACGCGTCTTGGCGATAGCCTGCTCGAAGGTCAGGCCCTGGGCGACGAGTTCGCGCGCCCGTTCCAAGGTCAGGAAAGCCGCGTGCCCTTCGTTCATGTGCCAGATATCCGGATCGTAACCCAGTGCCCGCAGGGCACGTACACCGCCCACGCCGAGCATGATCTCCTGGGCAATACGCAGGTCCAAGTCGCTCCAATACATGCGCAGGGTCAGGTTACGGTCGGCAGGGCTATTCTCGTCCAAGTCGGTATCGAGCAGGTACAAGGGCACGCGCCCGACACGCAGTTCCCACACGTGAGCAGTGACGACGCGGTCGGGGAAGTCCACCGAAATTGCCAGCGGCTTCTCCTCCCCGTCCAACACTTGCAGAACTGGTAATTCGTCAAAATTAAGCGGATTGTTGACCGACTCCTGCCAGCCATCCTCAGTAATCCGCTGGGAGAAATAACCTTCGGCATACATCAACCCCACCCCGACCAGTGGCAGGCCGAGGTCGGAGGATTCTTTCAGGTAATCACCGGCCAGCACGCCCAGGCCACCGGAATAGATGGGCAAGGTCTCGTGCAAGCCAAATTCCATCGAGAAGTAAGCCGATTGCTGTTTACAACGGTCTTCGTACGTGCGGCTGCACCAAGTCTCTTTGGCATTCAGGTAGGCGTCGAAACTGGCAAAGACACGATCGTAAATTTCCAGATAGATTGGATTCTGCGCGGCCGCGTTGACCTCAGACCGTCCGACCGAGCGCAGGAAGCGCAACGGGTTATGGTTGAGGCGTTCCCACAAGGCATAATCAATGCGGTAAAACAAACGCTGGGCGTTTAGACTCCACGTCCACCAAAGGTTGTGGGCCAGTTCGCCCAAGCGGTCAATGCGGCGCGGCAGGTCGAAATGATTGGGGATTTTGGTACGAAAGATCGGCATATTCTGCTCTCCAAGTCGCTAATCATACCAAAGAATCAAGCCTGCCTGGAGCAATTATTACAGATTCGTGATAGACGCTTTTGATTGACTATTCTGTAGCCGTCTGATAAAATCACGCCCGCTGACGCCTCGATACACTCAGCGCAAGCGCCCCCATCGTCTAGTGGCCCAGGACGGGGCCCTCTCAAGGCCCAAACAGCGGTTCGAGTCCGCTTGGGGGCACAGGAACATATAGTCCATATTTTCCATATGGTACATCCCTGTTGAATACTCTCTGAAGTCAGAGCGTATTTTTTTATCGATTGAGATATTTAGGGGGTATTCTTTCATACCAACTCAATCTCGCTGGATAAGAAGCCGCATTCGTCCTGTCCGCCGAGGTAGGTCAACCCCAAGCAATGTTTTTTTTAAAGACTGGTTAATATTGTGATAAATAGGTTAATATCATACAATACATGACGCAGAGCAAACGTTACAATCCTTTTATATGAGTTCCCCCTGAGTTTATCATCCTAGTGTCCCGAACCCAGGCGATTTAGCACAGATTTTACAGCGTCAGGGATCTCTGGTTCAGCCAAAAACTCATTGCCATTGATGGTCACAATACCAGATCTGATCGGGCGG